>JAESGF010000053.1_pt1 | contig 135596 bp, 112 predicted proteins | sample 9269621 | NCBI WGS metagenome assembly JAESGF01 (sample SAMN14515066, study PRJNA621663) | algae metagenome | isolation source: Tolypothrix carrinoi HA7290-LM1 and co-occurring heterotrophs from dry rock... | place: USA: Makauwahi cave, Kauai, Hawaii | collected 2011-01-06
GTCTGCGGTTGTTTTGGGATGATAGCCGAATTGTTTGTAAACTTGATCTGGAGTTAAATATCTCATCTAACGAATGTATACGTTTAACTCCAGTATACTCCGTTATTTTCAGCTGAGGTTATATGGCGGTGCGATCGCTTGGAGTTTCATTTCTCTAATTCAGCAGTTTATCACTAAATTGCTCAACTTACAACCTGAGTTTATCCAATTTCTCACCAACGGTTTGCAACTCACTAGCGCCCAAACTTTATTATTACCTTTAATTCTCCTTGGTTTTGGCGCCACAGTCGGATTATTAGGAAGTTTATTTGCAGTGCGTCGATTTGCTAGATAATGGGGGATAGGGCATTGGGCATTGGGCATTGGGCATTGGGCATGGGGCATTGGGCATTGGGCATTGGGCATTGGGCATTGGGCATTGGGCATTGGGCATTGGGCATTGGGCAAAAGCTTATTTTTAATCACCAATCTAAAATCCAAAATCGCTATGCGATCGCAATGGGAACGTTTGCTGCAAAATATCGGTGTCTGGTCTGGTTCATTTACCCGTTTCTCTCCCCAAGGTGAGTTGGTGAATGATACTCCCTCGGTTGTTTCCTTGGAAGGTTTGAACAATAATCAGACTATTCGCCAAATTATCCGTCTGCGGGAAGATGAAAAAGTTTTAGAATATAGTTCACTAGGACGAAGTGTTCTATTTTTTGAAAATGGTGAATTTTCTCAAGGTTCGATTCAGTTAGCACCGTATTCGGAATTTGGCGCAGAATTTGGATTTATTCAAAAAAATCGCCGTTTACGCTTGGTGCAGATATTTGATAAAAATGGCGACTTAGACCAACTTACCTTAATTCGCGAACATTTTGCGGGAACTGAAGCAGCACAACGCGCAGCTTTAACGATAGATGACTTGTTGGGAGAATGGCGTGGCGAAGGTGTAACAATATATCCTGATTGGCGATCGCCTGATACGTTTTCTTCTACTCTACAATTACGACTTGATGCTGGGCGATTAATTCAAAGTTTAAGCTTTGGCGAACGCACAATTACCTCAACTGCCACGATTAAAGGCTCTATAATTCACTTTGATCAAGATCCCCAAAAGCAGGTGCAAGTATTACTCTTACCTGATGGTGCTTCTGCTAATTGTCCAGTGAAAGTGCAATTACGTCAAAGCTTTATCTTAGAAGCGGGTTGGTTAATCGAACCTAACTTACGTCAACGCATGATTCGCAGTTACAGCGATAAAGGCGAATGGGTTAGCCTCACCTTAGTAACAGAACGTCGAGTTTAACAGTTAAATATTATAACTCGTAGTCGGCGCTTCAGCGCTGAACAAAACGCCTAAATAAAAGCGCTTCAGCGCTTACTACGTTCTTAAATCTTAATCTTCGACAACGGATTAAACAAGCGGGAAAATTCACCATCTTTAAATGTCTCATCCCAATTTGGGGGTAAACGATGAGGATTAGGATTGGACCGTGTGGGTATCCGCATGAAGATGTACTCACACTTAACATTATCTAACTTCGTTTGGGAAGTAATTAACCAATCTTCGATGTAAGCACCTGTAAGAGTCGCACCTCTCAAATCGGTTTTGTTTAATTGCGTTTGTCCGAGGTTAGCTCTAGAAAAATCTGCATCTTGCAAGTTAGATGCACTAAGATTCGCTCCTATTAAGCTAGCATCCTTGATATTCGCTTGCTGCAAATTTATATTTTGCAAGTTCCAGCCATTCAAGTTTTTGTTTTGTAAGTCTTTGGTAATCAACAATTCTCGTAATTGCAGATCGTCAAGATAAGTTGTTTCCACAGCCGCAAGATGCAACTTTTTCGCTTGATACCAGCAGGTGCGTGTCAAAATAGCTCTGATGAAGCTGGTGTTTTTTAGTCTGGCTTGGGTAAAGTCCGCATCTGTTAAATCGCAGCCTTGAAAACTAGTTCCATATTTTGTCACAAAAGCGATCGCTAAATTTCGAGTTAAGCTTTGCTTTTCATCTCCAAATAAAGCATGACAACTGACATAAGCAGACAGTAATACTACTGCAACTGCTAATATGAATGCTACACCCCCAGCTGTCAAATTGACCATTGCTGCTGCCACCGCCACAGCTCCAGCTATTGCCCCCGCAACTGACACGGTGACTGTCACTGCAAGCAATCCAGCGACAATTCCGGCAAATGCGGCGGCTCCAGCTATAACTACGGCTCCTGCTGCTACAATTACTACTGACATTGATGCAGTCACAATTACTGCTACTATAGCTGCTAATTCCATTACGCTTGTAACTGCTACTCCAGCCCAAGCTACTGCTACTATACCAGCCCAAGCGATCGCCGCCAAACCTGCCCATGTCATCGCCATTACCAAAAATCCGCAGGCTGCTGACAAGGAACGGCGGATAATAATCATAAAAAACACTGACAAGACTATCAAGCTAGCTACGACAACGTAAATATTTTCGCGGTGATTGTTAACCAGAAGAAATCCTAATAGCGAACCACCAACGGCTGATAGCAGTCCGGATATTGCCGATAGTAGTAATGCAAATATTACCAAAGCGATCGCCCAACGGCGTTGTAAACCTGCTTTGGCGTTGCGAAAATTTGCACTCGTGAGAATGGCACCAGTAAAATCTGCACCACGAATATCAGAATCAGAGAAATCTGCGCCTGTTAAATCTTGCCCTTTGAAGGATTTGCCTCTGAGCTTCGCACGGCGATAGTTTTGAGCCATGTTCAATTTGAACAGAGTGGGACACTTTTTGCTACAGGTTGTAGGATATCAGGTTTTGGTGAGTTTATTTCTGTTATGTATTTAAATTTTGTTGTTACTTTCTTCTAGCGTGTAAATGAAGTGAATCAATGAACGTTCATCTTAGCCTTTTTTCGATCTGAAGGTAGAAAAATCACCTTTAACAGACGCGAGTTGACATTAAATTAATTTTGTGGTTATGCGATCGCTTTTGCTGTATTATTTTACAATGGGAATATTTTAACTTTTACCCAAACCTTTAGAGTTATAATTTTAACTTTTAAAATTTATAAGATTTATACACATAAAAAACATTATCACCATTTTTGCTAATTTGCAAGCAACATTACCTTTAAAGACCAAAATTAGCCAAATTTTTGAATAAACAAATTTTATTGCTTTTATTCGCATTAATAATGACAATTTTCGCAAAATTATTAGCAACGAAGTCAACAATATTGAGAAAAATCGATATTTATTGACAACCATCTCAAAATGCTTAACTCTTGAGAGAAAGTAAAAAACATAAAAATATTAATTTTTGTATATGTATGGCAGTAATTACTAAGACTAAATTAGAGAACAGCGACAAAGCAAAGCTTGATTGAGTAAAGTTTGATATTTATCATCATCAACTCGATAAGCGCCAAACCTTTCCAAATGAGGATTCATCATTTGGGCATCAAACAGCACAAATTTTCTTTCTCGCAATCTTTCTACCAACTTCACCATTGCGACTTTAGAACCTTCAGGAATGCGGTAAAACATCGACTCGCCAATAAAAGCACCGCCGATCGCAATTCCTAAAATTCCTCCGGCTAGTTCATCACCTAGCCAAGTTTCAAAACTATATGCCCAACCAGCTTGGTAAAGTTCCCAATAAATTTCTTCTAATTCTGGTGAAATCCAAGTTGTTTCACGGTTAGCGCACCCAGATACCACAGCCTTGAAATCACGGTTAATCGCCACAGAAAAACGCTCTTGATTGAGAACACGTCGCAAAGACTTAGGGTAGCGGAATCGGTCATCCAAAGGAATTAAAGTGCGATCGCGACTGCTGTACCACTCCAAGCCATTGCTATCATCAGCCATGAGAAAATAGCCTTGAGCATAGCCTTGAATAATAGCAGCGACATCATATTGCATACGTTAAGCGCAAAATAAAAAAAGCCATCCTCCGCGTCACTCTGCGTATAAGATAAAGAAAATGACTGAACCCATTCGATCAATCACCCTGCCACCGTCAAAAAATCCCCAACAAGAGGGAGAATGGTTGCGAGAAAGCCTGTTGCGGTGGCTAGATACAGAGTTTATCCCCGAAGCCGTCAATCAAATTATCGCCCAACGTGCAGCACAAATTTTTGTCCGCCAACGCATGGAAGGAGAAAATGACCTGGGTTCTCTGGTAATTGCCATTGTCACAGAGATGCAGGCATTTGATTTTTCCAAAAGTTTCTATGGAGAGTTTGCGATCGCCAACGCCGTCAGCGATCTACTCTTAGAAAGTCTGGGAATTGATAAGTGTTGTGGGGAATAAGATTTTGTTAGTGGTTAGTGGTTAGTGGTTAGTGGTTAGTGGTTAGTGGTTAGTGGTTAGTGGTTGGTGGTTGGTGGTTAGTGGTTAGTCGTAAACAACTATCAACTATCAACTATCAACTATCAACCAACAACCAACAACTATCAACTATCAACCAACAACCAACAACTACCAACTAGACTTAACCACACCAGGTAAAAGACCTTCGTGTGCCCATTCGCGTAGCACGTTGCGAGACAGCCCAAAATCGCGGTAAACTCCTCTAGAACGACCAGTTACCCAACAACGGTTGTGCTGACGAATACGAGCGCTATTGCGGGGTAGCTGTTGAATTTTCCGGTGAACTTCCAACTTATCAAGGGGAGATTCGGTATTGTGGAACTCTTCCAGCAACGCTTCCCGCTTTTGGGCATACTTTTCGGCTATTCTCACGCGCTTTTTCTCGCGCTCAATCATGCTCTTTTTTGCCATATACTTTTTACTTATTTAAAGACAGCATTTTCCATTCTATCAACAAATGGCGCATTGGGCATTGGGCATTGGGCATTGGGCATTGGGAACGTGGTAATGTTTTTTCTTTTTCCCCATTACCCATTACCCATTACCCATTACCCATTCCCCATTCCCCATTACCGATTACCCATTACCCTTCCTCCCCAGCAGAGGGACATAATTCAGCCAATTGACATGCAATACAGGCAGGCGATCGCGCTTTACAAATGGCTCGACCATGATAAATTAGTCTAATTGACCAATTTTCCCAATCTGATTGTGGTAATAACTCGATCAAATCTAGCTCAATGCGAATCGGGTCTGTATGTTTAGTTAAGCCCAAACGCTGGCTGAGGCGTGTAACATGAGTATCTACCGTCACCCCAGCATTAATACCATACCCATGACCCAGCACCACATTAGCCGTTTTCCGTGCCACACCTGGAAGCTTTAAAAGCTGTTCCATCTGGTTGGGCACTTGCGAGTTAAACTCGTTAACAATCATCCGACAAGCAGCTTGGATATTCTTCGCCTTATTGCGATAAAACCCAGTTGAACGCACCAAGTTTTCTAACTCTGTCAAATCGGCATTTGCCAAACTCGCTGCATCCGGAAATCTACCAAATAAAGCTGGTGTTACTTTATTCACGCGCTCATCTGTACACTGAGCAGAGAGAATTGTTGCTACTAGCAACTGTACAGGCGTTGAGTAGTTCAAAGAGCAAGTCGCATCAGGATATAAAAGCTTTAGGCGCAAAAGAATTTCTTGCGCCCGTTGCTTTTTAGATAGCCTTTTGCGAGTAGTGCTTACTGGAATAATTTTTGTACCCACTCCAACTGCGTAGTTTCTTTAACTATCAGAAAAAGTCCTAAACCTAAAAGTAGCACCAAACCAGTTTGCATTACACCTTCTTGAATGCGAGATGGCAGAGGTTTACCGCGCACACCTTCAATCAGCAGGAAAGCCAGTTGTCCGCCATCCAAAGCCGGAAGAGGCAAAATATTGATAATAGCCAGGTTAATGCTGATAATTGCCGCAAATGAAAGCAAATTTGCACTGTCATCAGCAGCCAATTTTGCACCGACTTTAACAATATTAACGGGTCCCGAAACTTGTCCGGCAGTTTGTTGAAAGTTGGTAATCAACTGCCCAAAACCGCTGAGTATACGCACAACTAATTGTTGAAATCTGTTAGCCGCAATGCTAAAAATTTCCAACGGATTGCGGGGACGACGATAAATCGGTGTACCATTAGCGCCGAGTTGAATACCAATCAAACCTTTACCATCAGTTCCTCTTTCCGGCGTTAGTTTTAGGGTACGTTGTTGATTTTCATGCTGAACTGTCAGTTCAATTGGCTGATTTGGATGATTTTGAATTTCTTTTCTCAGCAAAGTGCTGGAATTTTCCGAAGCTGGGAGTTCTTTACCACCGACAGCAAGAATAATGTCTCTTTCCCTAATTCCCGCTTGGTAGGCGATGGACTGTTCATTAACAGGCTGCACAAGTACACCAGGCTGGTAGTTGATTTTCTCCGGAATACCAACGATACCCAACTGAAGAACTAGTACTAAGTAAGCAAATATTAAATTTGCTATCACTCCGGCACTGATGACGATCGCCCGATCTAAAATTGGACGGTTACGCAGCAGATTCGGGTCATTCGGCGGAATATCACTATCCGGGTCATCATCGGGAAAACCGACAAAGCCACCCAAAGGAAAAGCGCGGACAGCATATTCAGTTTGTGAACCTTGGTACTTAAAAATAATCGGACCAAAACCTAAAGAAAAACGGTTGGCGTAAATACCTTGAGACCGTGCTGCGATAAAATGTCCCAGCTCGTGTACCAAGATGAGAACAGCCAAGACTGCGATCGCTGCTAAAACTGGCATAGAGAAAATTAGTGAACCTATTCAGCTATATATACCTCTATTTTAAAATCTGTCAAAGTTTAGCACTTCTCAAAAGAGGCATATTTTCTCGCTTTGGGGGTAATGGGTAATAGGTAATTGGGCATTGGGCATTGGGCATTGGGCATTGGGCATTGGGCATTGGGCATTGGGCATTGGGCATCGGTAATAATTCTTTTTAAGCGTCCAAGCGTCCCCATTCCCCATTCCCCATTACCCATTCCCCATTCCCCATTCCCCATTCCCCATTCCCCATTCCCCATTCCCCATTCCCCATTCCCCATTCCCAAATTTACAACACCTCTCTTCCCAAAAACGGTTGCAGCGCTTTTGGTATACGCACCGTCCCATCTGGTTGTTGATAATTCTCCAAAATAGCTGCCATTGTGCGTTCCACAGCCAAACCAGAACCGTTTAAAGTATGTACGAACTGAGTTCCCTTCTTACCTGCTTCTTTGAAGCGAATATCACCCCGTCGCGCTTGGAAGTCGATACAATTGGAACAGCTAGAAATTTCTCGATACTTGCCAGATGAAGGCAGCCAAACTTCTAAATCATAAGTTTTGCAAGAAGAAAATCCCAAATCTCCAGTGCATAACTCTATAACTCGGTAAGGTAACTGCAAAGCTTGTAAAATCGCTTCTGCATTTGCCACCAATTTTTCCAGTTCCTCAAAAGAAGTGCTGGGTTCAACAAATTTCACCAATTCGATTTTGTTGAATTGATGCAGGCGAATCAATCCGCGCATATCTCGTCCATAACTACCAGCCTCTCGGCGAAAACACGGAGTATAAGCACAATGGTAGATAGGCAAATCAGCCGAATCGAGAATTTCACCTCGGTAAAGATTAGTTACAGGAACTTCTGCTGTAGGTATTAACCACAAATCATCATCAGCACATTTAAAGCTTTCTTCCGCGAACTTAGGTAACTGACCTGTAGCCGTCATCGAATCAGTATTAACTAAAATTGGCGGACTAATTTCTATATAACCAGCTTGAGTCTGGCGATCGAGCATAAACTGAATTAATGCTCTTTCCAACGCTGCACCAGCTCCTATCAGCGTCACAAAGCGGCTTTGAGCCACTTTCACCGCTCGCTCTACATTCAGAATACCCAACTTTTCGCCAATTTCCCAATGCGGGAGAATATTCGGGTTTTGAGGAATATAATCATCACCCCAACGGCGTACTTCTACATTCTCTTCCTCACTCTTACCAATGGGTGTAGAGTCGCTTGGTAAGTTAGGAAGTGCAAGTACAAGTTCTTCAATTTTGGCTTTGAGTTCTTTTTCCTGCGGTTCCAGTGAACTCAATTGCTCTTTAATAGATTTGCCCTCTTCCCGCAAAGCGAGAATTTCTGCTCCTTTGGGGTCAGAACCAGCTTTGATTTTGATTGGAATTAAACCTGCAATTTCATTACTACGTGCTTGGAGTTGATTTCGCTTTCCCTCCAATTCTCGCTGTTGCCGATCCAACTCCGATATAGGCTGAATGTCATACTTATTACCGCGACTATTCAACCGTTCCTGAACTAATTGGGGATTTTCCCGTATTTGCTTAATATCCAGCACAGATTTTCTTAATCTCTAGTCCTACAATCTTCCAGTCCAACACATCAGCATATACTGATTTTGGCTTGCTATGACCGGAAAAGCAAATGGTACTTACGCATTTCTAACGAAAAACAAGGGGATGGGGGGAGTGGGGGGACAAGGGGGACAAGGGGGACAAGGGGGCCACGGGAGACACGGGAGACAAGGGGGACAAGGGGGAGTTTATCTCCTCGTCTTCCTTGTCTTCCTTGTCTTCCCCCTCTTCCTTGTCTTCCCCATCCCCCTATCTCCCCATCCCCCCCTCCCCCCTCTCCCTCTCCCCCACTCCTCATTGCGGTTTAGTAACGCGATTAAGTAGCCAAATCGTTCCCATCAGCCCGATAAAGTGAGCCACAAGGGTTTGGGTGTTTGCCTGTACAACAACAATATCCAGGGCACTGATAATTTGAGAAGGATTAATTTGTAAAAGTGCTGAACCTTGTTGCGGTAAAGTTAATGCCTTCGCTAACAATGCCCCAACGATCGCTTCGGCGCCCACCAGCGCTAGTATCAGTCCGACTAAATTGACTATTAACCCCGTCCGTAAAAGTACCATCGTCTCTGCCTTCCGGGGACGGTTGTTAGGATTGCTCGATTGCAGTTGTCTGGCAATTCTGGTATAACGAAAAGCCCAGAATATCGAGCCTGCTAAATTAATTACCGCAGCTACTGCAAAAAATATACCTAAACCAGTTCCCACAGCTGTTTGATTGGCATTCGTGTTGCGAATCAAGCTGGCAAATACCAAAATTCCGCTAGCAATTACCCCCAGTACTAACTGCGACCAAAAGCTAATCCATCCTGTGAGACGAAATGCTTGGGCTATTTCCTCTAGGGGTGAGGAAGAAGATTGCGATCTGGGCTTTTCTGACATACCGATCACCAACGTGCGCTTACGCTTGCTAAATTTACTATCACACTTACCAGAAAGGAATTGTGTATCTCAAGTACGCAAGTTGTGTACTTAACGCGATGTGCCGTCTCAACAGCGTATTTCAGCTTTGAAGGCGAATATCTCACATAGCTTAAATCTTTAAGATTGACACCGGGATAATCACCGTAAAAAAAGTGTTTATTAAGTTTTAAAAAAAAAACGCATTTTGCCTTTAAAATTGCTTAGATGGCATTTTATGCTTAAGCAGTTCTAACTAGCTCGGCATCACTTGACACAAGGATGGCGGTATATTCGTTGTCTCATCGCTTTTCACCACACCGCAAGCGAGCTTGGGTAGAGGTGTAATTTATTGCGCCTCTAAAACTAGCATACCCGCCCTACGCTTAACCGTAGGAATTGGTGTAATGTTTGCGCTTTGGCAATAAAGCCTTAGTAGCGTTAAATACTTACTAATCAGGAGGGTAGCACTATATACTAACGACCAAAATTGTAGGATCAACAACTATAAGGCATTTTTTAGCCATTCACTAACTATGAAACTTGAGGATATATATCAATTCTTTGAGAATCCTCCGCCAACTTACCTCTGTCAGGAACTAGCAGTTTGTTACATTTTGCATATTTTGCTAGAAGGTGAATCCTACGGTACTGAGTTGATCCAGAAATTGGAAAACGAATATCCTACTTATAGGCTTTCGGACACTGTGCTTTACAGTGCGATTAAATTTCTGGAAGACCAAAAGGCAATCACTGGGTATTGGAAGAAACTCGAAGGACGCGGGCGCCCTAGACGGATGTACCAAGTTTCCCCAGAATGGCTTTCTTCGGCGCAGGATTTAGCTCGTTTGTGGCAAGAATACATACAGCGGAGGACAAATTAACCAATAATTAATAATGAATAAGTCTCCTCCACTACAAAAGTAACAATTTCCTATGGATACTACTATTCTGCCATCCACGTTGCTGCTCACTTTGCTGTTGTCGGTCGGGCTATTTTTCTTTATCCGTGCCTCGACTAAAGACCGCATAGAAAAAGCGCAACTAGTGTCCTCTCTCGACGAAGATACTTTAATGCCGAAAATAAAGGAGTATTTTCGCTCGCGGTCTTACCGAGTGGCAGCGGTAGACTCTGAACAAAACCAAGTAACGTTTGAAGGGTTTGTCAGACCCAGCTGGTTTTTGGCTTTGTTTTTAACTTTTTTAGCAGCGGCGGGTATTGTTTCTCTATCATTAGTGTTGTCGCTGCTTTTTCCTAACCTGAGTACGGTGTTTCTAGGGATGGTACTGCTTTCACCCTTGAGTGGTATTTATTATTGGAAAAAAGCCGGAAGACTTGAGAAGGTATTGCTCAAAGTAGAACCAACTCAAAGCGAAAAAGACTTCCCAAGTAAAATAACTGTAATTGCCCATCGAGATGAACTCAGTGAGTTACAGAGGGAATTACAGCTAAAATCTGAATAACCGAAGTTTTGAGCATATGAAGATGATTTCGATGTAAGCTGGTGACGAAAAAAAGACTTTACCTGGGGGAAAAAGCTATTCAATTTCACTCGTAATGCTGTTAAAAGTTTTTTCTTGCCAAAGCAATAAACTTTCACGCTTGAAACACAACTCACATTTTGTCAGTACGCGCTACTTGTGTTTTGCTTTCGCTTTATCCCCATTACGAGTGAGATATCTAATAATACAAACAATCAACCCTGGCAAACAAGCGCAGTTTGATAGGAGTTGATTGTTTGATATCTTAGACTAGCTCGACTGGCAAATCAGTTGCAAACTTAAAAAAAATTGAAATTTTTAAATAACTGAACAATTTTGCCAGTTAATAATTGTCACAAGCCCCACTCTATCTCTAAGACAACTATTGCTTTTTCAACGGCTAGCCAGAGCTAGAGTTTCTTGACCTGAAGGATTTTCTAATACCCTCAAGCTAGGAAACAGAAAATGGTTCTCTTCTACGTATTGAGCACCAAACAGCCCTTTTTCTGCCCAGAAATAACGGTCTGTGGTGTGTTCATTCCGCTTTACGAGTAGCAAGGCGGGCGGCAATATACCTTCAGCTTGAATGAATTTTCTCGCTGCTGTTACAGGCTTTTCTTCGCCGCTTTCGATGCTATATTGAGGCACATGCTCCAGGATACGTCGCCCTTCTTGGCGACGACGACTCTTCCGTTTGCGTCTCCTTGCCAACCTATTTTCCTCCTCTTTAAAGCTACACAGATTGTAGTTATAGCTACAAAATCCGTCGTCATTATATAAGTTCTAGTTAAAAAAATCAATAGTTTCTTAAGATTTAATACAATAAAAGTAATATCTGTGAATGTAAAGAAATTAAAAGCAGTGAAGTATATAATCCCTAAGAGCAAAGCATTACTTGCAAGTTTTAGTTAAGCTTTATTAAATGAATGAGGGAAAAACTAAGCTGTGTAACTTAATCATCCCTCATATTCTGTAATCTTAAGCAAGATGTGAAAAATGTTAATGTCTGCCAGTTCTGAGTTTGTTACTCTGTGCCAAGAGCAAATCGCACTCTTAACCCAAGGGCTGGGGGCAACTTTGAGTGTCGTGTATTTGACGCAAGAATTGGCAGAGGCAACGACAGGTGAAGCAAAACTGATTCCGGTAGTGGTTTACCCGGATACGGCAGTAGTTCGGCGAGAAGACACTGCGGAGGTATCAACACGCAAGTCCTTTACAGTAAGGAATGCTTTAGCATTACCGAAACTGAAGCAGAAGTTATTGACACCATCAGCATCGGGAACGTCAAATGAGGCACAACCGCCTTTACAAGAAGAATACGTATTAAATGGCAACCAAATTGTTTTACCTCTAATCCACGAAGGTGTAATGATGGGATTGTTGGTGACAGCCAGAGAAGATAGAGGATGGGATGAAAAGGAACGCAGTGAAATTCAACGGATAGCCCAAACTCTGGCGATCGCAATCATTTTAGATCAGCGTCGAGCCTGGTTAGAGCACTCGTTGCATCAACAACAAATTATCCAAGAAAAGCAACGGGATTTACTCGATACGTTATTGCACCAGTTTCGCAACCCGCTTACAGCTTTGCGGACTTTTGGTAAACTACTTCTCAAGCGACTGCGATCGGGCGATCCTAACCGCGAAGTAGCCGCGAGTATAGTTAGAGAAAGCGATCGCCTCCAAGAATTACTGCAACAGTTCGATAAAGTCATTGACTTAACAGCAGCAGATTTAGCGCCGTTCAAACTTCCAGACAAACAAGTATTTGTGGAAGCAACCGTACAAAACGAGCCGAAACCAGCGCTATTATTACCCGGAAGCGAAGACAAAGAAGCTGACTGCGCTTTAGTCGATATCTTAAATCCATTATTAGCATCAGCGAAAGCGATCGCCCAAGAAAGAAAACTGCAATTAATTTCGGATCTGCCACCAAATCTACCTTTAGTCCGCGTCAATTCCAAAACATTGCGAGAAGTATTAAGTAATATTATCGACAACGCATTGAAATACACTTTTGCTGGCGGTAAGATTTTAATTCAAGCAGGACTAGAAAAACCTCACTTTTGCGGAATTGCCATCAGTGACAATGGTCCAGGGATTCCCCAACAAGATTTAGAACATCTTGGAGAACGACATTATCGCGGTGTACAAGCCGAAACAGAAATTCCTGGTTCGGGATTGGGATTAGCGATCGCCAAACAATTAATAGAACAAATGCAGGGCGAAATTGAAGTTTTCAGCCCTGCAATTAACTCAGTTATTAAATCACCCGACGCACCGGGAACCACTTTTATAATTTGGTTGCCGATTGTTGAGGGTTAGGAGTTGGGCATTGGGCAATGGGCAATGGGCAATGGGCAATGGGCAATGGGCAATGGAAACGTGAGAATAAAGTCAAATCTTTTTCCTATGCCCGATGCCCCCTGCCCCATGCCCGATGCCCCATGCCCCATGCCCCACTATCCACTAACTATTTAAGTGAAACTTGAAAGTCTTGATTGATTGTCATTTGTAAATCGGTGTCTGGGTCGATTGCGATTAAGTCAACGCTCTTTTTACCAAAGAATAGACCAATCAAGGCACCGATACCAGCACCACCCAAGACTTCTTCTGTACCGATAGCGCGATCGCCTGTGACAGCAGAGACGGCAGCAGCGGCACCTGCGCCGAGTACGGTATTCTTAATAATTGCCGAAGCACTAGTGCCTTTTTTAACTGTTTCAGTTTTGGTAATTACTTCCGAAGTAGCGTTGATTTGATACTCTTGACCTGAAGGTAAAACCAGTTTCTGAGCAACGAATTGAGAACCACCTTTAACTGGTTTCAGTTGACCGACAACCTGACTACCAGCAGGAATTACAATAGTTCCTTCTTGTGTTACCACATTTTGCGCTACTGTGAGTGTCAAAGGTGCTGTTTCATCCTTGGTGACGAGGATTTTTTCTGCTTTGTCGTACTTGATAGGAATAGCTGTTCCTTGAGGGATTTTTACAGCTACAGGTTTGGGAGTAGTGGATTGAGCAGCGACGATGTAAGGTGAGTTAATTGCCGAAGCTTGATTGGTGCTAACCAATGCTTGATAGATAAAAGCTGCTACTTGTGCTCGTGTGGTGGTTTGGGTAGGATTGAGGAAGTTAATATTAGGATAGTTGACGACAATTCGCTTTTCAGTCGCTGCTGCGATCGGACTGCGGGCATAACCAGCGATATTAGAAGCGTCGTTGTAATATTGCAGAGTGCTTTGAATATCACTGCTAGCAGAATATTCTAAACCATTGGCGAGAGAAACTAAAACTTGTTGCCGAGGAATAGCTTGGTTAGGCTCGAAGCGATTGCCGGGATATCCTGATAAGAAACCAGTGGTATAAGCTTCTTGAATAGCGCTGTACGCCCAGTAATTGCTAGCTACATCGTAGAATTTGGTTGCTTCCCGTTTTGGCGCTTTTTGAAAAGCTTTGCAAACCATTGCGGCGAATTGAGCGCGGGTTACTGGTTCTTCTGGGCGAAATGTACCATCAGGAAAGCCAGCGATAACGCCTCGCTCTGATAATTTTTGAATAAACTCTCCTGCCCAATAGTTAGAGTTAACATCAGAAAAAGTTGTTTGAGCAAATGATGGAGCAGGTGCAATGAAGGGTGCTACAGCACCTGCTGTTACGCTCAAACTCATCAGTGCAGCTGTTCCAGATTTGCAGCGATTTAAACTAAACATTGAATTCGTCCTCCCCACCAATTCTGTTTTTTTCTGTTAGTTACAAAGACAAGTCGTCAGATAAATAGTTCCAAGTATTTCCTGACTTTTCCCAATAGTTTTAGCTGGCTATAACGGTCATAAGATTGCTATTTTTTAGCCAACTTCCAGGCTATTTGCACCCAGTTAAATCAAGTTTATTTAATTGCTTTTTGAGATAGTCACGTTTAAGCATGACAAACTACTTACTTATGAGCAGTCTGAGCAATCCTTGATATTCAGTAAGACGTGCCGTTGAAAAAATAGTTGCGGAAAAAAATAATTTTTTTTACTCTTTATTAATCTGGATTCAACCTCCGTGCAAACGTCGTAAAAGCCAATCAAATCTGGCTTTGGGAGCAATTAGATATTCAGCGGCATAAATATCATTCTTAGATTTTATGTCGCTTAACTTACTAAAATCATCCCTTAATATACTGAAATTGACAGTACAAGTGTGCGGTGAAAGTGGGAAGAAAAAGATACATCGAGTTGCAGCTTTGCGGCTAAGTTCTTCCGGGGGATAGACAATACAAGAGAGTCGCTGATAGCTTGGATAGTGGCAAAGGGTAGTTCGTTGTGCGAGAACCCCGGTTTCGTAAAAGTTACCGGGGTTCTGGGTTTGTGCTTAAATGTCATGTCCTTTTAATTAACACTATTGAACAGCTCTTGTTGGGGGTGGCTGAGTGGGTGTAGGGGTCAATTGGATCGGTGCAGCACCTAACCAATTGGAGACACTTATTGCGACGGTGGGGTTTTAAACCCAATTGCTCCTGGGTGTGGGATGTACAAAACATGAAAGTTTTCCCCACACCCCACACCCCACACCCCACACCCAGGAGCGAAGCGACGATAAAAATATCGCAACCGTCGTAGAGACGTTCGGTCCGGAACGTCTCTACAATATATGTGATTTGTCGGACATGATATCATTCCACCAAAGACAATATATTGTCAGTGAAAAAATTAAGCGATCGCCACTTCAACATGTGTGTGCGATCGCTTATTACAAATAATTAAAGTCACGGCTTAACTAAACTTAAGCCTAGTAATTGCTGCGGGATAGTACCAAATTAGAACGCAGAGTCACATTTAAATCTTGTTCTGGCTTGAGGACGAAGACATCAGTTTGCTTTTTCCGCAACAGCACGCTTGCAGCAGCACCAGCTGCCGCACCGCCAATTGGTTCTAAGGCTTGAATTTTGCGATCGCCTGTAATTAGTGAAATCGCACTCGCAGCACCTGCACCGATAGCTGCATCTGTTAAAATTCTACCTGTATCCGCTCCTTTGCTGATTTTTTCAGTTCTGGTAATTACCGGAGAAGAAGCATTTATATACTGACGCTGACCAGAAGCAAAAACTAACTCTTGAGCAACAAATTGAACAGCTTGTTTACCGTTTCTAGTTACTGGTTGCAACTGTCCGACAATTTGAGTTCCCGCAGGAACTAATACGTTTCTGCCGCTATCAATAATGTTGGTTGCAACTGTCAGTGTTAAGGGTACAGTTTCCCCAGGCGTAACAACAACTTTGTCTTTGTCGTAAGCAACAGGAAATGTTACTCCCGGAGGAATAGAAACTGATCTAGATTGACCATAAATGCGTTGTGCGCTAGCAGGTGTGGATACAAACATGGGGACAATAGCACCTGTACTAATTGCCATTGACATGAGTGCAGCCGTTGCATACTTCCAGCGATTAAGGCGAGTCATAAGAGGGTTTCCGTTTGTTTTTATCATGTGTTTAATGACGTCGATTTACTGAGATTGTTTCTAAAACTTTTTAAACCTGTCTATAGGCATATTCCGAAAGTAAAAGAGTTTCTCTGACGGGAATTTTAAGTTTATTGTTCCTTGACACATTTATACTGCTGATAACCCGAAATAAATCAAGGGCGAGACTTATGAATGACGCAACGCTACCGAAATTGTTCCTGAATGTTTTTTTACTGTCTATGTCCACATATGTATGCCATTGAATAGAGGCGAATCGGCTTACTGCGAACTCTTATTTATATTGTAGACAAATTTGCAATCTTATGCATGAATATTTTGTTTTTACTTTAGATTCTTTGTTCAAACTTCTCTTGGTGTAAGTTTTGTCATACTAAAATAACGAACCGCAGAGGCGCAGAGTTCACAGAGGAATGAGGAAGAGAGAGAATTTTTGCGTAAGTCGTACATGTATTGTCTTGATACCTCGGTCAAGGTAAAACGCAAGCGATCGCTTTTCTTACAATTTGATTTTTTTAGATTATCCAAAAATAGCGTCTGCTTTGCTTGTGCTTTCTTAAAGCCTAATATATATAAACTGTCATCGGAAATATAATTTCCCATTTTTATTCATCAGCGATAAGAAAGCAAGCATTAGCGAACAATGCTTCCGTCACACTGTAAGGTAAAGTTTTTTCTCTTGTCTGCTTTATTTATCCCCCCTGCTTTCTTCTCGGTTAACAGTGAGTGCAAAAGCCAGCGGCAGGTTAATTTTTATCTCAATAAAATAAAAAATTTTTGCATAACAAGAAAAATATGACGATTAAGATTGTTAATTTTTGTAAAATTAAAGTCTTCAATACTAGAAACATGATTTCCAAATAGCTAAACTATCTTAAGTGCATCTGTACTGTTTTTTAGAAAATGTAGATGTGGCGCTATAGCCTCGATGATCCCAGTACAACTAATCCTCAAAAACTTTCTCAGTTACCGTGATGCAACTTTAGATTTTCGCGGCTTGCATACGGCTTGTATTTGTGGTTCCAATGGCGCTGGTAAATCTTCGCTTCTCGAAGCTATCACTTGGGCGATTTGGGGTGAAAGCCGCGCCGGTGTTGAAGATGATGTTATCCATTCTGGTGCGAAAGAAGTTCGAGTTGATTTCACTTTTCAAAGCAATCAGCAAATTTATCGAGTTATTCGCACCCGCCCTCGTGGTGGTACTGGCGTTTTAGAATTTCAAGTGGAAACACCTTCTGGGTTTCGCGCACTTACCGGCAAAGGAGTAAGGGCAACTCAAGATGTAATTTTAGAACATATTAAGCTCGATTATGAAACTTTTATTAACTCCGCCTATTTGCGTCAAGGTCGTGCAGACGAGTTCATGCTCAAGCGTCCGAACGAACGCAAAGAAATTTTAGCAGAGTTATTGAAGCTAAATCAATATGATGAATTGGAAGAACGAGCAAAAGAATCGTCTCGTCAGTTTAAAGCAAAGGTAGAAGAATTAGAGCGCTCTTTGGAGTCGAGCAAAACTCAACTGCAACAACGCTCTGCTACACAGGCACAACAAGCAGAATTAGAAGTTGAACTCAACGAGCTGCAACAAATACAAGCTTTTGATAATATTCAATTACAAAGTTTGCAAGTTGTCCAGATGACTCGGCAAAATTGGGCTGAACAATTGAGCTTTGTCAGGCAACAATACCAAAATCTGAGTTCTGATTGCGATCGCTTGCAACAAGAACAGTCAGCAATTAAAAGTCAACTTTCAGAAATAGATGCAATCTTAAGTCAAGAAACCCAGATAAAAGCCGGTTACGCGCAATATCAAACGCTGCAATCTCAAGAAGAATCGAGCAGCGCTAAATTTGCCGAATACACACAGCGAATACAACAGCGTCAACAACTACAACATCAATTAACCAAACAAGTTAACGAAATCGAACGCCAATTGCAACAAGCGATCGCTCAATTAGAAGTTTTGCAGCAACAAGAGCGAGAAATTCAACATACTCTCACCAATCAAAGCGAAGTTGAAGCCGCTTTAGCACAGCTAACAAAAGCGCGTAACCGAGTTGCTCATTTAGATCAACTACAAATGCAAGTGTCTCCCTTATTGCAACAGCAAGCGACTTTGCAAAGCCAATTAGATCGAGTTGGTGCCACTTTGGTAGCGCGTCTCGAACAACTCCAACAAGTAGAAAATCAACTGCAACGCGCTTCACGACGCCAACCGCAGTTGCAACAAGCGGTGATGGATGTAAAAACGCAAATTGAAGAATTAGAGAAAAAGCGAGTTTATCTGCAACGAGTGCAGGAAAAAGGACAAGAAAGGCGTCACTTTATCGAACGCTTGCAAGCGCAGCAACGAGAATATGAAAGAGTATTGGGAGAACTAAATCAAAAACTACTTCTTCTGCAAAATCCGAATGCGCTTTGCCCGTTGTGCGAACGTCCTTTGGATGAACATCACTGGAATCGAGTCGCAGATAAAACTAAAGCAGAGTACAAGGATACCGAAGATCAGTTATGGGTATTTCGAGAGCAAATGGCATTTTCGGATAGAGAAATTCAGGTACTCAGGCAGGAATACCGGGAAATATCGCAAAAATTGGCGAGTTATGATGCTTTGCGCGAACAAAGAGGACAATTAGCAGCACAACTTCAGTCTACCAGTGATGCGGAAACACAACTACAACAAATTGCCGCTGAAAAACAGCATTTAGAGCGATCGCTTGAACTTGGCGATTATGCTCCGGAAAAACAACTCGAATTACAGCAATTAAACGAATATCTTCAACAACTAAATTACAACGAACAAGACCACGCTCTCGCCCGTAGTGAAGTTGAGCGCTGGCGATGGGCAGAAATTAAACTTCAGCAGATTAAAGACGCAACCAAGCGAAGTTTGCAAATAGCAGCACGAAAACCACAAATTGAAGCGCAAATTGCCGAATTACAAAGTAAAATTCAGCTTCTTCAAACCAATTCTGAATCTGCCAAACAAATTGCCGCCCTTGAGCTACACATTGCCGAAATTAATTACAGTTCCGAGCAGCATAATAATATTCGCACAAGTGTACGCAAAGCGCAATCTTGGGAATTGCGCTATCAACAACTGTTGTCGGCTCAACAGCAGTATCCGCAACTCAAAGTCAGATTTCAAGACTTAGAAGCGTCCAGACATGCGAGAATGAGCGAAAAGCAAACAATTGAGCGCCAACTCGAAAGCATCGTTGCCCAACTTGAACAAACAGCAAACCCAACTGCTCAAATTGAAACGCTACAGCAACAAATTGCGGCTCGCAGACGAGAACTCGACGAAAAAATCGGGCAATTAGGACGTTTAGAACAAGTTGCTCACCATTTGGAAATGCTGCAAACTCAATTCCTGCAACAGCAGCAAGAACTGCAAGAAGCCAAGCGACAACAGCGCGTTTATCAGGAATTAACGCAAGCTTTTGGTAAAAATGGCATCCAAGCACTGATGATTGAAAATGTCTTGCCTCAACTGGAAGCTGAGACAAATCAACTACTTTCGCGATTGAGCGCGAACCAATTGCATGTGCAATTTGTTACGCAGAAAGCGGGAAGAAGTAGTAAAGCTAAGAAAAATGCCAAGTTGATAGACACTTTAGATATTTTAATTGCTGATGCCAGAGGAACGCGAGCTTATGAAACTTACTCAGGTGGAGAAGCTTTTAGAATTAACTTTGCGATTCGTTTAGCTTTGGCGAAATTATTAGCGCAACGGGCAGGGGCAGCATTACAATTGTTGATTATAGATGAAGGCTTTGGTACACAGGATGCCGAAGGATGCGATCGCCTGATTGCCGCGATAAATGCGATCGCCTGTGATTTTGCCTGCATCCTCACTGTAACTCATATGCCCCACTTGAAAGAAGCCTTTCAAGCTAGGATTGAAGTCAATAAAACGAAGCTTGGTTCACAGTTGCATTTGTCGATGTAATTATAGCTGTTTTTATCGCTGTCATAAGTTCCGGCAAGCAACTGATTGTATTTGAGTCTATAGCTATAACTGTTGTACTCTGTACATCCAGAAAATTTCTACATTTAGATAACAACAAAATGCAAATTTTTATAACATTTATCTTAATATTTTATTAAGAAATGTCAAGTATTAAAAATTAAAGGTTTTGATATGACAGATTGTCTAAATTTTAATTACAGGTAATTAATAATATCAACATAAAATAGACAAATAATAATATAATATTTTCTTATTTTTAACTGTTACCAAAATACAGGTATGGTTTTTGATATTAATTATGTACAATATTATTGAAAAACAGAAAATTATAAATCAAAATTGGTCAATAATCTGGAATAGAAAATTGATTAAGCCCTCATAATTTCATTTATCCAACTTGCATCTTTGTTTTATTGAGACATAATTGACGGCAAATACATTGGATAAAATTGCTCTGAAATAGCAGAAAATCAAATAAACAATGAAATACAAGATAAAAATTTTCAGCAAATATATAAATTATTGGTTGTGGAAACTAAAAAATATTTTTATAAAAAAATCAAACACTATCTATTATAGCAGAGACTGCCATGATAACTTTGATGGTTGGTTTATTCACCTGCTTGGGAGCAATCTTAATTATCTTATGTATCTCAAATTCTCTTTTGGCAAAAATCAGAAACATACAAGCGGCTAATCAGATAAACACCAACTATTTAAGTAGAAAAATCTCGCTAGATAGTAAGAAAAACGAGTGCGGAGTTATTAACAGCAACAAGCAAATATTGTTTCAAACAGATAATTGGGGTAGGTGGACATTTCTCAATTTGGTATGGACAGAAATAACTGGATTTACAATTGCAGAAAGTATTGGGACGAGTTTTTTAAATTATATTCATCCAGAAGACCGCCAACGCAACTTAGAATTATTGAAAATTCTTAAGATACAGCAAATAAAAGACTACGTATATGAAACTCGTTACATAACCAAAGATGGTGGTTGTCGTTGGTTAGAAGTTCATATCGAAATTACATTTGATAGTGAAAGTCAAATTGTCAGTACTTTTGGCTTCTTAAAAGATATTAGTTCTCGCAAACAACATATAAATGCTTTGTTTTCAGCAGAAGATGCACTTGAAACATTGATTAAAGAAAAGCGTACACCCGAATTGCAAAGGGAAATTAGCGAACGCAAGCGTGTACAAAAAGAATTAGAAAAATCCCTTTCTTTGCAACAAGCAACACTAGAATCCACCGCCGATGGTATTTTAGTGGTGGATAATAAAGGTAATATTACAGGTTTTAATCAAAAGTTTGTGCAAATGTGGTGTATTCCTGACTCACTGATGGAGTCAGGAAATTACAGAAAAGCTCTGAGAATGGCGATAAAAGAGTTACAAGACTCCAGACAGTATCTTGCTACTGTGAGAGAATTATACCTTAACCTAGACGCACAAATTTATGATGCGATCGCCTTCAAAGATGGCAGAGTATTTGAGCGTTATTCGCAACCGCAGCGCATTGCTGGCAAAATCGTCGGCAGAGTTTGGAGTTTTCGTGATGTCACCGCTCACAAATTAGCAGAAGCCAAAATTCGTCATCAAGCTTTGCATGACCTTTTGACTGATTTACCTAACCGAGTACTATTCAATGAAAGGCTTTCTGAGTCATTGGCACAAGCGCGTGAAAAAAAAGAAAAACTAGCTGTGTGCTTTTTGGATTTAGACCGCTTCAAAACTATTAATGATACACTAGGTCATGCCCTTGGCGATAAATTGTTGCAAAGTGTGGCTCAACGTCTCACCAAATATCTGCGTTCAAGTGACTTTATTGCGCGTTGGGGAGGTGATGAATTCACCTTACTTTTGCCGGAAATTAATGATGCTAAAGAAGCAGCTTATATTGTCCAAGATATATTGGCAGCATTAAAACCAGGATTTGATATAGAAAATCATCATTTGCATATCAGCGCTAGTATTGGAATTGCGCTGTATCCGATGCATGGAGAAGACGGAGAAACCTTAATTAAAAATGCCGATGCAGCATTATCTCGCGTTAAGTCACAAGGACGAAATAATTATCAGTTTTATCACTCAGCTATAAATTCTCAAGCATCCGAATTATTAAGTTTAGAAAATAGCTTGCATTATGCTTTAGAGCGGGAAGAATTTATAGTTTATTATCAACCGCAAATTAACATCAGTACAGGTGAAATTATCAAGATGGAAGCCTTGCTGCGTTGGCAACACCCAAAACTAGGTTTAATTTATCCAGAAAAATTTATTCCACTTGCCGAAGAAACCGGACTGATTGTCACAATTGGTGAATGGGTTCTCAAAACTGCCTGCGCTCAAAATAAAGCTTGGCAAGATACTCTTGGTTTTCCATCATTATCTATAGCCGTTAATCTATCTGCACGGCAATTTCAGCAATCTAATTTAGTTAATTTAGTAACGCAGATATTATTAGAAACTAAATTGAATCCTAAGTATTTAGAATTAGAAATTACCGAAAGTATTGCCATGCATAATGCTGAATTTACAACAGCAATTTTGAATGAAATAAATAATATGGGTGTTTGTATATCCATAGATGATTTTGGCACTGGATATTGTTCTTTCAATTATTTAAAAAAATTTCCCATTCACGCTTTAAAAATTGACAAATCTTTTGTGCGCGATTTGACTAAGAATAGTAATGATGCCGCAATAATAACTGCGATAATCGCTTTGGCACATGGACTGAATCTTGCAGTTGTTGCCGAAGGAGTGGAAACTGAAGAACAACGTAATTTATTACGAATTTTAGAATGTGAATTAATGCAAGGATATTTTTTCAGTCGTCCTGTATTAGCTGAAGATGCTACGAAACTATTACGAAAAAGCAAATCTCCCCGGTTAAGTGCCTCTCGTTTAGTTGCATGAGATGTTGTAGAGACGTTCCATTGGAACGTCTGTACAAAAGGAGCGGAGTTACTTTTAAAAGTAATCTACGCGTGCATCTAAACCGCGCGATCGCAAATCTCTAGAAAGCTGTTCTGCTTGGGTGCGATCGCTAAATGCTCCCGCATTCACATAATTACCCAATCTCGATTCAGCGGGGAAAGCGTTAGGTACATATTGACGCACTATGTTGAGAGTATTGTTATTGGAAATTGGCACTACTACTACATAGCGATTACTGTTAGGACGATTCGCTACCGGCGAACCATTCAACCCTAATACTTGCCAAGTTTGCGAATCGACAACCCCAGTCGGATTGAGTCGATAATATTGTTGGAATGCAATTACAGACGATCTGGTGTATTCGCTGAAATAACCGTCAGGATAGCCATTAAAGTAACCTAACTGCGCTAAACGCTCTTGGAGCGCTCTAACATTATCTCCCCTGTCACCTACAGAGATATAATTTTTGTTGGGTTGATTTTGATTAGCATATCTATCTTCCCAGGCTCTACGTACAGCTTCGAGTATTTGAATGTCGGCAATTCCATCGGCATAAAGCCTATAATCTTGTTGGAATCGACGCAAAGCATCTATGGTCACAGGACCTACATTACCAGTTGGATTAGTGTTAAAATAACCGAGATCGCGCAAACGCTGTTGCAGTTCTCTGATTTGCTCAGTAGAGATACTGACTCCTGGTGGAGTCGGTTCCTGAGAAGTTCTCAGTAATGCGTCCCAAGTTTGGCGATTTGCCACACCATTAGCAGGTAAACCGGAATTGCGTTGAAATGCAATTAGAGCATTTCTGGTAATCGATCCAAAGCGACCGGTGGGATTAGTATTAAAATAACCCGCCTGTTGCAATAACTGTTGTAGTCTGGTTACCGCTGGACCACTGCTATTTTCAGAGAGAACAGGATATTCATCATTTTCACCTTCACCACGACTGATGAGTATTGCTTCTATTGCTTGTTTGGTTCTAGAACCGACAACACCATCACCACGCAATCCAGAAGCTTGTTGGAATCTAATCACTGCTTGCTGAGTATCTAAACCAAAGTAACCACTAACTGGACCGTAAAAGTAACCTAGTTGGCGTAAATTTTGTTGCAGTCTGGAGACGCTAGCACCGCGACTACCTTGCCGCAAGTCGCCGGTGACTGTACCTCCAGGGTTTCTAGCTTGACATGCTTGTTGCAGTGATCGCTCAGTGCTGATACCCACAACTCCATCAGCAGGTAGTCTATTAGCACGCTGAAATCCGATTACAGCCTTCTGAGTCAAGGAAGCAAACTTACCCGTCACAGGACCTTTAAAGTAGCCTAACTTTTTCAAACAACTTTGGGTATTTCTGACATCATTACCGTTACTTCCCAGCTTCTGAAGTGCCATAGCTTGTCCAGCTATACTTAAAATACCCATAGTTAGCGCTACAGACAAAAAACGCATCGCGGCAACGCTCTTGAAGTTTCTCCAATTATTAAAAAATTTAAAATTCACGCCCACAGGAACAACCTCGATGCTTTCAGATGCCTCGTGGGTTGAGACTACACCAAAATTACCAATGGTTTCCATAATTTTTCCAAGTTTTCGGGTTATAAAAATTTTTTGTTGCAGTATTTACCTTGCACGCTAACCTAGGTTGTTGATGTCAGTTGACAAGTTTATGTCTGTATGCTGGCGACTGTTGGCTACAACAGTCAATCATCTACAAATGGTTTTGTAGTGATTAACAACACATCGATAGAGTTGCTTTCCGGTAAGGTTGCAATTTTTTTTGCTATTAGAATACCATGTACAACAAAAACTTTAAAACCACTTAATTCCACCTTGGTTAAAAAGTTATTTCTGGCAGATTTGAGTTGGTTAATTCAAATTGCGTTTTTGAATCAAGATACTTATTTTATGATATAATTAAATGCTCTGATTTAGAATCCCGGTTTTTTCAAGAAACCGGGATTCTAGGTGCGAGAGGACGCAGAGTTCACAGGAAAAAGGTTTATTGCCGTTTTTGCGCTAATTCCTAACTTTTATTCATGAACGAGGTTGACAAAAAAGCGTGAAAACTGCTCTTTCCTACTTTCTACTCCCCACTCCCCACTCCCCACTCCCCACTCCCTTCATTGTTGCGTTGGTTGGGAATTATCTTGAGCGTCAACTTTTTGAGTATTACCTGCTTTTACCCAACCTTCTTTATCGCTACCTTCGAGGCGAATTTTTTGCCAGACTTTATCTGCGCTTTCTTCCAAAACGACAATTTTTTGATTAAAACCAACTCCACCAACACGTTCAGCATCCTGTTTTGCTTCTGCTCGCAAAATCAAGCCTTGAGACCAACTAACAATAGCAGGGTAAGCTCCCGGTGGCAATGGCTTTTTTGATTCAGTAGTATCGGGTGATAAAGTGGGAGTGGGGTTTGGTTTGGGAGTTTGGGCTTCAACAGGGGTAGGGGTGAGTGCGGGTGATGCTCCTGGAGTTTTGGGAGCTTGTGCTTTTATCTCTGGTGAATCATTAGCAAAAATCGGTTTAGTCGCAGGTATGGCAGTTCGATTCATAAAATAGAGCGCAATTGCAACGCCACCACCAATTAAAACAACGATCGCCAAGAAAATCCCAAGTATATACTTTAGTACGTTAGAAATTATCATATTTAGAACCTTTGCACCATAGAAGTTAAGAGTTAAGGGTTAAAGTGAAAGATTATAACTCATAACTCTTAACTCCTGTACAGACGCGACCGGTCGCGTCTGTACTTATTATTGCAGTTGTCGTTGAATGCGATCGCTTAAAGGATTGTGTTTCGATGCCAAACGCGCTCTCCCCGATGCTGCCCATTCTTGCAGTTTCTGAATTTGCTCCACAGCGGTTCGCGCTAGGGGTATAATCTGACTGGCTGCTTCGAGAATATCGTCGGTAGCAAAGTCGCGGTTTTGGCTAAACCCGATATGCATCGCTTCCACTAAAGTTTGCTCAATCTCCGCACCAGAAAAATCCGGCGTTTCGTAAGCTAGCCTGTCTATTTCATAACTTTTCAAGTTATGCGGTCGCAGTCGGGATAAATGAACGTTAAAAATTGCTTTTCTTTCTTCTTGGGTGGGTAAACCAACAAAGAAAATTTCATCAAATCGCCCTTTCCGCAGCATTTCTGGCGGTAGGGCTTGAATGTCGTTGGCGGTAGAGACGACAAACACAGGTGAGGTTTTCTCGGCTAACCAGGTAATAAATGTGCCAAATACGCGGCTAGTAGTTCCCGCATCACCTTTGCTACCAAGCCCGGAAAAGGCTTTGTCTATTTCATCTATCCACAAAATGCATGGCGCGAGAGCCTCAGCAACTTGTATCATTTGGCGCGTGCGCGATTCAGATTCACCCACCAAACCACCAAATAACCGTCCGACATCCAGACGTAGTAAAGGTAAATGCCAGTGATGGGCGATCGCTTTTGCCGTTAATGATTTACCAGTTCCTTGAATACCCACCAACATTAAACCACGCGGGTGCGGTAATCCGTACTGACGCGCTCTATCAGTAAAAGAACCACCCCGACGCAGCAGCCAATCTTTCAGGTTATCCAATCCGCCGATATCAGATATTTGCTCAGTAGCGGGGTAAAAGTCCAAAATTTGCGTTTGGCGAATAGTTTGCCGCTTTTCTTCCAAAACCAAATCTACATCTTCTGGTTGCAACTCGCCATGAGTAGCGATCGCTCTAGCCAAAACTCGGCGAATTCTTTCCATCGAAAGCCCTTGACAAGAGCGCACCAAGTCATCTAAAACTTTACCAGAAAGTGAATTACCACCAGTTGCCATCAACAAACGTTCTATCTCTCCTTTGATTTCTGGGGCTGCCGGTAAAGGAAACTCCAAAACCGTCAGAACTTCAGTTAAATCGTCCGGGATGGCGATTTTCGGCGACAATAGAACGATATTTTTCGGTTGAGACTTGAGAAGACGGGCGAGATTGCGGAGTTTGCGAGCGATCGCCACATCTTCTAAAAAGCGATGATAATCTCTTAAAATCAACACCGCCGGCGCAGAAGCCGATAACTTCTCCACAAACTCCAAAGCTTGTAGCGGGTTGCGACGACCAAACCCCGCATCATTCGGATTGCCTTGGTAGCCATCCACAAAATCCCAAGTATACACCGGACGATTGCCCTGGTTTGCCGCTTCTTCCCGAATCGCTGCTTCTACCCGTTCCTCCTCATAAGTAGGAATGTAGATTAAAGGATAACGAGCGCGTAGCAGCAGTTTAAACTCTTCACGGAAGGTCATGAACTTACTCCTATCAACCCTTATATTGTCACCATTCCTACTAAATCGCGTACCAAAGCAATTTGAAACTTAAAAAACTCTTTTAACTTTAAACACTTACGCAAAAACTCTCTCTCTTCCTCATTCCTCTGTGAACTCTGCCCCTCTGCGGTTCGTTTTTCCATCTCTTGCCTAAGTCCAACTCCCAACACAAAAAAACCCTCCCCGTAAGGAGGGTGAGAATTAAAGTTTACAAGTTTAACACATCGATCGCTTGTTCCAAGTGCAACTTCGCCTTATAAATAGAAAGCAGCATCTGTTGGTCAAAACCGCTAGGATAAGCCATCCTTCTGCCCTCCATCGTCATTTTAATCAGTGCTGAATGTTCATCAGTGGGTGTACCCATCTCATCCAAGCATTCCCCGATAGCTTCAAATTTGTTCCAGCTAGGTCTTTTTAATCCCCTAACCTCTCTGATTTGCTTGATAGCTAACTCAGGAAATGTCATGAGGGAGGTGATGTAGCTGATTTTATAACCTGGGTTGCCTGTTGGTTTAATGCCGTACTTGCGGCATAAATCACGTAATTCGTTGAGAGTTTTAATTTCGAGTTGCGATCGTGTAAACATAATATTGTCTACTTCTCAAAGTGGACTTAGTGGCTATCCGCCGTGGAAAGTTGATAGCCACTAATTATTTATATATTGGTTAACCTGCTAATAAGTCAATACTCGTATAGTTTCTTAATGGCTCGAAAAGGTGGAAATCCAGATTTAAAAAATTATGGCTTTTCTCCGTCAGGAGATGAGCCTTTAAATAAAATGCTTGCAGTTAAGGTTACAAAGTCAATATATCAACGAGTAAAAAGCTTATCCGATCCCTCAGGATTTATGCGTCAAGCTATTCTGGATGCTTTAGACAAATTAGATCAATCTGAAGATTCTATTGAAAAATAGCGGCTGTTAAATAACCGACATTTTTCAAGGTGCAGCGTTGCGTGTATAAAGGCTAGCAAAATTAAAATTAAAGTATCCCCATGCCAGCTTAACAAATCAACTTATGACAGAAGGCGATCGCATCAACCGAATGGAAGATCAGCTAATTGACATGCGTTTAGCAGTTAGCGCTCTTCTTGAAACAGTTACCCAGCATCAACGCAATTTTGAAACGATTCAGCGCAATTTTCAAACTATGCAGGGCAATTTTGATACCGTTGTGGCGGAAATTAGAGACATTCGCATAGAGATGCTGCAAATGCAATCAGAAATTAGAGGTTTACAAACTGAAAATAGCCGCATTCTCGATATATTGCAAAATCGCAACACTGAAGGTGAATCTTGAACCCCACCCAACTTATCGTTCCCAGTCTCAGACTGGAAATGCTATAAGTGAGGGTTGCTGTCTCACATATTATAGAATCTGTGGAGGCAACAGCCCCCAGCAAGGCGTTCCCAGCCAGAGACTAAAACGATAAACGAGAATATGGTGCCCTGCTGCGTTAACGCACCCTACAAGCTGGGAACTAGCCCGCGTAGGTGTTCCTTGTTCGCGCAACGCCCCGGCTTCGATGCCTGCGGGCGTGGGAACGTACGAACCTATCCGGGAAGTTCTTTTTTCAAAGCTTCTAACCCAGCCCAGCGCCGATCTACTGGTTTTTCCGAGTTACTAGCAGTAGTTGGAGTAATACCCGGACAGTTCTTATCGCACAACTGACGCTGAGGTATTGCTAAACACATTTGCTCGTACAGCCATTCACTAGGATAAAAATATCCCTCTGGCGATAAAGTTTCTAACAAATCCTCCATAGCCACTTCTCGCTCTAAAGGCAAGTCTTCTGTTTCATTAGCGGCTTCATCTAACCAAATAATTTCTTTTGTATCAAGTACTACACGTTGATTGTAGTTTTGCAAGCAGCGGTTACAGGTACAGGTAATAATTGCTTCTGCTTGACCGGACACTTGCAGGTAATTTCCTAGATGCTGGACGCGGATGTTACCGCGAACTGGTGTCAACGTTTCTAAACCGGGCAGAAATTCTTTAACCTGAATCTCCTCTGTCCGCTCCGGGGCTTTAGTTAGCTGCGGAATGTAAATCGCGTCCATAGGATTGTGAGACATCAAGAACGAAAAGTTATCATTATCAGCATTTCTGCTGATTTTACATTATTTAGTTTAGCTTTTACTATATGCGCGTGCGATCGCAACTATTTACGGTTTTCCGAAATTTATTATTAAAGACGCGATGTTTTTCGCGTCCAATCAAAAATCAATCTAGATTTGGAAATAAAATTATTCCAAACGAGCAGGACGCACCACAAGCAAACGATGCGGTTCTTTGCCTCGGCTGTAAGTTTCCAAATCACTAAAATCCTGAAAAAAGGTGTGGATTTGACGACGTTCGGCGGAACTTAAAGATTTAATTTCCACTTCTCTACCAGTAGCACGCGCTTCTTCAGCCGCAGATAAAGCCAAATGGCGAATTTCCGCTTGTCTTTTGACGCGGTAGCCGTTCAACTCGATTGTGTACGAGGCTTGCTGATCCTCTGATTGGTTCAAGTTGAGGACGGAGTTAGCCAAATACTGAATCGCATCTAGTACTGAACCATCAGTACCAATTAAGACCCGAATTTGTTCTGGTGTTAAATTGCTTTCATCAATCGTCAACCAGTAGTTATCAAGTTCTTGAAACTCCCCATCCTGACCTTGAGTGGTTTCTATTCCACCCGTAATCTCAGCATTTACACCAGTTATGTGCAGCAGTGTTTTTAACCACTGCTGACCACGTTGCATCGGTTCTGCTGCTTTCATCAACCTGTAGCCTTTTTCTTAGAACTTTTTGGCTCAAAGGGCAGCGCCTTTTGTCCGGCGCTTTCTTCCTGTTTTTTCTCAGATTCTACGATTTTTTGTAGTTCCTCTGGTAGCGGTTCGCGGGAAAGTATATAGGTTTGCAATGTCTGGAAAATATTACCAATCACCATATACATCAGCACCCCGGCAGGCAGAGGAAAGAATAAAAACATCCCAGAAAAGATAACTGGAGTGATTTTATTTACCGTATCTTGCTGCGGGTTGCCACCACTGGAATTTTGCCCAGAAAGCATTTGGCTAACATAAAGGCTGATTCCAAAGAATACGATCATGGCGACGATATCCCAGTGGACTGTGCCATCTGGATCGGTTGCGCCAACTCTGCCTAAAGCATCAATGAATAGAAATCCTTTATTTGCCGCTAGTCCGGGAATCGTTCCTTGAATGGTGACATCTCCCGGCTGTAAGGCTTCTACGTTGCCTTCAGCATCAATTTTTATCCTATCTTCACCTTTAGTTATTTTCCATTCCGGAACTAACTTAGTTTGCGGGTGTTCTGCTGTAACTGCCTCAAATGGCTTGCCCTCAAGAGTTTGATATTGTATCTTGGTGTGTTCTCCCACCGCTAATTTGTTACCAGCCGGCAGTATGGCTGTTACTTTAACGTGTTCGCCATCAGCTACGTAGATATTTTGGGGAGGAGTGGCAAAGGCTTGAGGTTGAATTCTTTCTACTTGATCGGCAGGAAGGATTTGCAAGTTAACGTTATAGTTCGCACCTGCAAAAGGTGAACCCCTCAAAGTAGCAAACAACGCCAATAAAACTGGCATCTGCACTAGCAATGGAAAACATCCTGCTAGTGGGTTGCCAAATTCTTTTTGGACGTTCACCATTTCTTCTTGCTGCTTTTGCGGATCGTCCTTAAAACGTTCTTTGATTTCCGCCATCCGCTTTTGCATCAGAGGTTGTACAATCCGCATTTTCCGCATGTTGCGAATTGAACCAGCACTCAGGGGATAGAGCGCAAAGCGGACTATCAATGTCAAAGCAACGATCGCCAATCCATAACTAGGCACAATTCCATAGAACAAGTCTATGATTGGCAGCATCACGTTGTTCGAGAGAAAGCCGATACCAAAATCCATTATTGTGAATTCAACCTGAGTTACTGTAAATTGACTGAATCTAATTTATCGCTTTTATCGCTCATCATCATAGACGTGCGGCGATATTCCACTACGGATAGCCGCACACGGGGGGGGATGAGGGAGCAGGGGAGGCAGGGGGAGCAGGGGAGGCAGGGGGGGATGAGGGAGCAGGGGGGAAAGAATTATTCTCATTGTCTCCCTGTCTCCCTGTCCCCTTGTCCTCCTTGTCCTCCTTGTCCTCCTTGTCCCCCTTGTCCCCCTTGTCTCCTTGTCTCCTTGTCCTCCTTGTCCCCTTGTCCCCCTTGTCTGCTTGTCTGCTTGTCTCCCCCTCTCCCCCTCTCCCCGTTAATTGTTAACAGTGCCAGTAAAGTTAGGATTTTTGGCAGCAATTCTTTCTAAAATGTAGTCGTAGGTTTCCCGAAATTTGGGAACTGCTCGCATTTCTAGACGACTACCGTTTCTGAGAGTTAGCACCATATCTCCCCACATGCCAATGCCACGGGGAACTTTGACTACTTTGACAATTTCTGAGTATATTACGTCGGTGCGATCGCGTCCTCTCCAACCTCCTGTTAATGTTACTCGGCGATCGGTGATGCGGTAGCGCAGCCACAATGCTCTGACAATTGCCCCGACTGTCAATGGTAAACCTACAACTGTTAGCCCAATCAGCACGTTTATAATTAAATCCCCGATATGGGGACCACCTTCATAATAAACATCTTCTTTAATGCCCATTTAATACCTCAGCTTGTGCCAACAACTGCTCTAATTCTTGCAGAAATTGTTCTCTTACGCACTCTTGTGCGGCTGTTGGTTTGACAATTACTACTAGTCTGAATCCCGGTAATAATTTGGGCAACAGTTTATGCAAAGCTGCTGCTATCTGCCTTTTGAGCCGATTGCGAACTACTGCCCGTTTGCTGACTTTGGTGCTAATCGAAATGCCAATGCGGGTGCTGACAAGATTTGCCGAATCAGTCGGTTGTGTAGTTGTCGCGGCAGCATCCAAAGAAGGCACTCTTGAAGATGACGGTCGTAAGGCTCTCAATGTTAAATAAGAACCATGACGACGAGTTCCTTCTCGGAAGACTGCCTGAAAATCTTTGCGTGATTTTAGCCGATTTGCTTTAGGTAAAGCCACAGATAAATGCGATCGCCTTTAAATACCCTAAACGCTCAAACGATGACGCCCCTTTTGTCTCCTAGCCCGGATCACGTTTCTTCCATCCGGTGTCCGCATTCTGGCACGAAAACCAGAAGTTCTTTTTCTCTTACGGCTAGTGCCACCCAAAGTTCTCTGCATACTGTTCTCCTCTTAGGCTTCTATAAAAACTCACAATCTGGTATTTTACCACATTATGGGGAATGGGGAATGGGTAATTGGGAACGTGGGCATTGGGCATTGGGGAGGACACCTGCACAGGAAGGGTTTCCCGACTTGAGCAGTGTGTCCGCCATCGGCAGTGCGGTCTTGGGGATCACCTGCGTGGAGCACCTGCCGTCATAGGGCATTGGTAATTATTTTTATTCTCTATTACCCATTCCCCCAACGGGAGAGCCAGAGCCGGCACGAGGGAAACCCTCCCGCAGCGCTGGACTCACCATTACCCATTACCCATTACCCATTCCCCATTCCCCATTCCCTAACTAACGTTGATAATCCAGGTTCCTACGTAACGCAGTAGTGGTACATCGCCTGGGGAGAGTACTTGACAATTAAAGTAAAATGTGCCACCGAAGGCTGGGTTTTGGACGTTAGACAATTCCAAGACAACGTTAGTACCTGCGGGAACTGGCTCTTCTGGGAAGATTTCAATTACCCGTCCTTCTTTATCCCACTTCACCTCAGATACGGCAACTTTTTTGTTATTGACGAGTACGTTAATCTTTTTGGGGTCAAAAGTCCCTTTGTAATAATTTGGATAGTTAACGACGAATTGAGCCACTGCCAATTTCATCTTTTTGGCGGGAATTCTCAGATTATAGCGATCCCATCCATTTGTTTGACCGCCAAAATCTAACCGGAAAGGTAGCTGGTTTTTGCCTTCAATCCCGCTAAAGAGTGTAAATCCAGGTAAGCCCTGTGCCAAGGTGACGGCTGGCAGCCCAGTCACCAAACAGCCAGTCACGGCTAAAGCCGAAAGTAAACGTCGCATTGTTAGGCTCCTCTGACAGATATAAGTCTTTTATCTAAATAACTGGGCGTTATTGTTCTTAACTAAACTTTACTACTGACTTGATGAGAATGGACGTTAATTGGCAAGGAAAAGTGCCGCAACAAGAAACGTCAACTGCCGGAAAATCAAAATATCACAGTAAGCTGCTTTACTTGATATATAAAGACTTTTCCGGGTTCTTTCGGAGATTGTCATGTTTGATTTCGCTTATGCTTGGTTGCGAGTACGCTCCTTCATTACGAGTTGAGTTTGAATTGTATGGAAAACACGCTCTCTTAAGTGGATTGTGTTTCTAAATATGTAGAAATGTGTCTAAAATAAAGAAGTTTGTGATAAAAGTTGATTGACTAAGAGAGCGATCGCCTGTTGATTTGCGCTAAATTCATGGTTGATAAACTTTACTGCAAGCAGGAAGCATTCAGATTTTTCAGGGGAATAAGCAAGTTAAGAGAATATGATGAATCTTCCGCAATGTAAAGAAAAAATACAAAAATTTTTCAATGCCTAAAAGAAGTTGAAGACAAAGATGCAAAATTTGGGGTTCAACATAGGATGTGCAGTATGTAGCTATGAATGCAATTGCCTGAAATGATGACATCTGCGATTCCCCAAGCGCAAAGGCTCCTTCCTATGCTTGACAATAGCTGATAGCCTGAACACACTTGCTATCTCCTGCGCTAAATCCGGAAATTGGCAAAATTTTGCTTTCTTGCAGACAATAGGTATTTCTTTCAAGGAGATTTCATGAAAATAGCGGTTGCTAAAGAAATAGAAGTTTGTGAACGTCGTGTAGCATTAATTCCCGATACCGTAGCCCGATTGGTAAAACAAGGCTTGGAAGTTTGGGTAGAAGCGGGTGCGGGTGAGCGAGCATTTTTCGCTGATAGTGCTTATGAAGCAGCAGGAGCGAAAATTATCGCGGATACTGCCACTTTATGGGGTGAAGCAGATATTTTGCTCAAGGTAAGTCCACCGCAAGAGCGAGAAGATGGACGCTCAGAAGTTGATTTACTTCATGAGGGAGCTGTATTAATTAGCTTTCTCAATCCTTTGGGAAACCCGGTAGTAGCACAGCAACTAGCAAATCGCAAAGTCACAGCTTTGAGTATAGAGATGATCCCCCGTACTACCAGGGCACAAAGCATGGATGCTTTATCTTCGCAAGCGTCAATCGCGGGATATAAAGCGGTATTAATTGGTGCAGCGGCGTTACCAAAATACTTCCCAATGCTGACGACAGCCGCTGGTACGATCGCTCCCGCGAAAGTATTTATTATGGGGGCAGGTGTGGCAGGATTGCAAGCGATCGCCACCGCCCGACGTTTGGGATCTGTTGTCGAAGCTTTTGATATTCGTCCCGCTGTGAAAGAAGAAGTGCAAAGCTTGGGAGCGAAATTCGTCGAAGTCAAACTCGAAGAAGAAACCGTTGCCGCTGGTGGTTACGCTAAAGAAATTTCCGAAGCTAGCAAACAGCGCACTCAAGAAGTTGTCACCGAACACGTCAAAAACGCGGATATCGTCATTACTACCGCTCAAGTTCCTGGGAAAAAAGCACCATTGTTGGTAACAGAAGAAATGGTAGCGCAAATGAAACCAGGTTCAGTAATTGTCGATATCGCTGCCGAACAAGGTGGTAATTGTGCTTGCACCGATCCCGGCAAAGATATTGTCTGGAATGGCGTTACTATCATCGGTCCGATTAATCTACCATCATCAATGCCAGTCCACGCCAGCCAATTGTACGCGAAAAACGTCACATCTTTGATGCAATTGCTGATTAAAGACAAAGCATTACAGGTGAACTTTGCTGACGACATCGTTGATGCAGCTTGTATTACCCACGCAGGCGAAATTCGTAACTCACGGGTGCAAGATGCGCTACAAGCTTTTAGCAGTGTTCGGTAATAGGTAATGGGGAATGGGGAATGGGGAATGGGGAATGGGGAATGGGGAATGGGGAATGGGGAATGGGGAATGGGGAATGGGGAATGGATAATATACTTTTCTGACGTTCCCAATTACCAATTACCAATTACCAATTCTCAATTCCCAATTCGCAATTCGCAAACGGAGTTTTTCATTGATGACAGAAGCATTAATTGCAGCTTTATTTGTATTCGTTCTCGCATCATTTACTGGCTTTGAAATCATCAACAAAATACCGCCAACGCTACACACACCCTTAATGTCAGGCTCAAATGCTATTTCGGGAATTGCGGTACTTGGGGCAATTGTGGCTAGTGGTGCGAGAGAGACGAATCTTTCGGTAATTCTTGGTTTGATTGCTGTGGTATTAGCGATGGTTAACGTGGTGGGTGGTTTCCTCGTCACGGATCGGATGTTGCAAATGTTCAAGAAAAAGGCAAATGGTTAGTGGTTAGTAGTTAGTGGATAGTGGTTAGTGGATAGTGGTTAGTGGATAGTGGTTAGTGGTTAGCAACTATCACCTATCACCTATCAACTATCACCTATCAACTATCAACTATCAACTATCAACTATCAACTATCAACCAACAACTAATAACGAACTACCACTGATTATGAGCGATTTTCTTCCAACTGGGATTCAGTTAACGTACTTGGTTGCTGCATCTTTATTTATTCTCGGTTTGAAAAAGCTGGGTTCACCTGCGACAGCACGAAATGGTAATGTGATTGCAGCGGTGGGTATGTTGCTGGCGATTGTGGCAACGCTGCTGGATCAGAAGGTGTTGAATTACGAGATGATTTTGTTAGGTTTGGCGATCGGCTCGGTAATTGGTGCGATCGTTGCTTACAAAGTCCAAATGACGGAAATGCCCCAAATGGTGGGTTTACTCAACGGTTTGGGTGGTGCAGCTTCTGCGCTGGTTGCTGTTGCGGAATTTTGGCGTTTGCTCGATCATGGTGAAGCAATACCCCTGGATGTCAACATCTCGATGCTGTTAGATGTGTTGATTGGTGGTGTGACTTTCACCGGTAGTTTTCTTGCCTTTGCCAAATTGCAAGGTTTAATTAGCGGTTCTCCAATTACGTTTCCGTTGCAGCAACCGTTTAACCTTTTGCTTCTCGGTGCTTATATAGCAGGCAGTGCCTATTTAATCGTATCCCCCCACAGCCTACCTGTATTTCTAGGGGTGGTTGCCGTTTCTCTGGTGCTGGGTGTGATGTTTGTCATCCCCATCGGTGGCGGTGATATGCCTGTGGTAATTTCGCTGTTAAACTCGTTATCGGGGATCGCTGCTGCTGCTGCTGGTTTCGTGGTGATGAACAATATGTTAATCATCGCTGGTGCTTTGGTGGGAGCATCTGGTTTAATCCTTACCGAGATTATGTGTAAGGCAATGAACCGCTCTTTATTTAGTGTGCTATTTAGTGCTTTTGGTTCAGCGTCTGCATCTGGTGGTGGTGCTGGTGGTGGTAGTGCGATCGACCAAACTGTTCGCAGCATCGATCCCGAAGAAGGCGCGATGATGTTGGGTTATGCTCGTTCTGTGGTAATTGTACCCGGTTATGGGATGGCGGTAGCACAGGCACAGCATAGCGTGCGCGAGTTGGCAGATCAACTAGAGCGCATGGGTGTTGATGTTAAGTATGCGATTCATCCGGTTGCTGGTAGAATGCCGGGACATATGAATGTGTTGTTGGCTGAAGCGAATGTGCCTTATACTCAGCTTCACGACATGGAGGATATTAATCCTCAGTTTGAGCAAGCGGATGTGGCTTTGGTAATTGGCGCAAATGATGTAGTAAATCCGGCGGCGCGGAGTGATGCAAATAGCCCAATTTATGGTATGCCGATTCTAGAAGTGGATAAGGCAAAGCAGACGATTGTAATTAAGCGCGGGATGAGTACGGGTTTTGCCGGTGTAGATAATGAGTTGTTCTACAAGGATAAGACTACGATGCTCTTTGGTAGCGCGAAGGATATGGTAGCGAAGTTGGTTTCTGAGGTGAAGCAACTGTAAACGAACCGCAGAGAAGCAGCGGAAAGTCTGAGCGGAGGTTTCCTCCGATCAGAGCTTTCCAAGAGAGAGAGCGCAGAGTAAAGAGAGTTTGCCTTGGGGGTGTTATGCTCCTGAGGCAAGCTTTTTTGTATATTTTACCAAGGTTTTTATTGCTCTTATCTATATTGTTATTCAGTTGTAAAATGCACGATATTTCTACTGTAGGACAAGTTATTAGCCAAAAGAGTTGTAATAGGTAAATGAGTTGGTTCAAAAATACTGATAGAGTAAGCTTTAGTAAGCCAATAAATCTCTTCTGTTAGGCTTGAAATTTTCTTATATCCATAGACTTTTTTGATTTTGAGTGGATTAGGTACAGTTCCTGTAGTTCGCAAAGATTGATCATTTGTAATTAAATATGATATGTCATTTGCGAAGATATAATACCCCATAAAACCATCTAAATATATAGTTTCATTATTGTAATTTGAGTAAAAACCAATTCGGGGTACTGCACTTTTGATAACTTCAACTAAATTGTATTTTGAAATTTTAACTTCATCCATTACTTTATGAAAGTATTCTAATTCCTTCTGAGTTATTAGACCATCTCTATGTATAGTAATACCATTAATATGTCTAGGTAAGTGTTTTACTATCCATTTAAATGCTCTAACTAACTCCTCATAAGAAATGACTTCATTAAATTGTAAGTTTTTCCTAGTGTAAGGTTTTTGTAGAAGGCAACCAAAGTTATCAATTACCGTTATAGTTAAATTACTCAATTTATCTGTATGATTGTGTCCTAAATCAATGCCTATAAAAATATGATCGGGATCTTGAGGATCAACATCTTTAATTTTCCAAGGAATAGCTTTATTCTTTAAACCTAATTTTAATAATGAATTAGCAATAACATTCTCATTCAAGCTATTTACTATAACAAATGCCAAGCTATTTTTTTTAAGAGTTTCTGCCAGATGTTTATTAATTAAATCTATTTTTTCTAGCTGAATTTTGTCATTCAGTTTAACTTCCTTAGTATCAATCAAATGTAGTATGTAACTATATTGTGTATTTTCCAGTTGAGATTCTAGAGAATCTTGACTAAAATTATTATAATCAAAAACTATAACATCTGCATCATAAATGGGTGCTACAAAATTTTTATATAAAAATTTTAATCTATCATTTATATTTTTTACTATTTCTGATAATGGTTCTATTGCAAGCTGGCGGCTAGATACTACAAGTTTTAGCTCTAATTTTTCAGGCATTTTGAATACACCTGACTTATTTAAACCTTTTGGTGCTGTGTAATGCAAATCTCCATCAGCAAATAGATACTTTCTTGTTATATGAATAATTTTATAGCGGTAATTTATCTTATTGATATCTTCAAAAAAAATAATATTAGATTGATTATCCGCCTTCGGCGGAAGGCAGAAGGCAGAGGGCAGAGGGCAGAAGGTATAAATTATGTCTTTGATTCAGCCTTCTGGCTGGAGCCAACTGGGTATAAAACCCCACCGTCTACACGGTGTCTTCAATCGGTTGGGGTTTGAATCCCCATCCGATTGCTCCTTCTGCCTTCTGCCTCCTGCCCTCTGCCTTTCTTCAATTGAGCTTTTTTCTAAATCATTTATTAAGGTCATTGTATCTTGTAGATTAGTTTGCTCAAACCAAAATTTTTCTTTTGAAAATCTAAGATTCTCACACCTCTGACTAAAAGCTTCAGTTGAATCAAATGTATCAAATACATATTCAGGATCTTTTATATCCGAGACATTTTGAACTTTTCTGGATATTGGACGACCTGTTTTGATATTTACTAATCTATGATTATTGTAATTTATAGGTTCTTTTAATCCTAATTTATTTACTGAATTGACTGTTATTGAAAAATTTGTACAACTCAAATTTATCCATATTGTGTCATAATCCAGAAATTCAACAGAGTATTCAACTCCTTTCTTTACAATAAATCTATTGTGAACATCTGTAATTATTTTTGTGTTTAAAATTATGCTTTGACTGTTCTTAAATTCTACATTTATCTGATTGGAGAAGTTGTTTCTAAATCTATTGGACACTTTCTCAATAATCATTTGCTGGCTTATTTCAGCTTGCTTGACACCAATAATTTTATATTTCACTGGTATTGCAGTTATAAAAGGCTTAAAGTTTGTGCTAAAAATATCATTAGTTGATTCAAGTTTATCTAAATCTATAATAGATGTTACTTCTTTATTTTCAAGTTTAAATTTTTTTAAAAATAATGTCACTAATTCTTGATTATGAATTACTCGGTATTTTTGGATAAACAATTTATATTTTGTATGGGAAATTTTTTCAGCAATATCATGAATCAGAAAAAATATTAAGGAAACCTGATCTTGAGATATATTATTTTTACATATTAGATACTTGCATTCATAGATTGAAAGGTTTGAATTTATCTGATTACTTAAATAAAGAGTATAATAGTCAAATTTATAAATTTTTATTAGATCTACAGATAAATTAGGCACATACACTGCTGCTGCTTGTACTTTACTGAATAAGAACATTCTAAGTTTTACCTAAATAAGATTTTATCGACTACAGAGTGCTTGTTGATGCTCTTACTTAGTATTCCCAGCAGATGCAGATAAATCACATCTAGATATAAAAAGTTGTTATAAATAAGTTTGATGAATAATTCTTGTAGGTTGGGTATAGCAAAAGCGAAACCCAACCAATATTTTATCTGACAGACTGATACTTGATTTACAGCCAATATGTACAGTTATCCTGCTTGTCTACTAGCATTTTGTACTATTCCAAAAGACATAGATTGAAGAGATCATCACTACCCGTAAAAAAAGCGATCATTACTCACCCGTTAATATGCGATCGCCTCTTCTCTTCTTCCTCTGTGTTCTCTGCGGCTCTGCGGTTAGTTAAAAAAGGCATCGCCTGACTGCAAAATCTGTACTATGCGATCGCCCTCTTCCTCCTTTGCGCCTCTGCGCCTCTGCGTGAGATAAAAAAGCGTAGGCAAAGCCCGCCGCAGGTATTGCTAGGTTAATTTTCTAAATTTCTTGCCATTCTCTAGCATCAATAAAAATAGATAGATGTTTTTTATTGCTTGTGGCAATAATAACCTCATGCCCATAATTAGCGACTAAAATAGATTGAGATGCCAAAATTACATCACCATCTAAAGCTTTATTATCTGCTGTAGATTTACCTTGATTTCTGACTTCAGCCCATAACTCTGCGGCTTTCAACATCACTTCTGTTGTAATAGGAAGATAGATAATTTCTGACTTGAGTTGATTAAGTTTTCTAATTCCTGATAATTTATTTGCCCTTAACAATTCCCGTCTAATTTCATAATCTATAATTTCTGGTAAAATTACTTCATATCCTCTCTCAAAGAGCGTATAAAACCATTCTTGACATTGCACAGCTAGAGGCGTTGCTTTTGGATTAGTAATTAATCCCACAGGTGTAGAATCTAAGATAATAACCTTACTCATCCGATTTTAAATAGAAATGCCTTTCATAGATTCAATAATTTCTAAAGTTGTTTGTTGTTCTTGTTGTTCATCTAACTCATTCCAGGACTCGAATAATTTTTTAATGTTTTTTTTCCTTTCTTGTTGTTTAACTGGATCGCTATGATTAATTTCATTGATAGCATTTTCCCAGTGATTTAATGATGTCTTCCTCGTCACACTTTGACGAAATAGACGTACAAATTGCAGTAATTCTGGTAGATATTCTTCGGGAGTTTGTTCAATTTCTAATAATAAATCAGCGCGGGGTGTAGTTGATGATTGTGCTGTGATAGGTTGATTATTGTTCATAAGTACCTTCAAAGTACATAGTTTAATAACACGAGTAGATATTAATTGGTTTTAGGATTGGTAGTTATATTATATTTTAGCTTGAATGGCTATTTTAGTTTCCTAATAAAGTGCCGACGCTTGCATGGTATCGAATAGATCAAGAATCGTTTCCTGATCGAGGTAAATATTATCAATTAAGCGATCGCCTGAAAAATCTCCACTATGCGATCGCGTAAAGCCTTCGGCATGGCTACGCTTACCGCGCAGCGTGTCCGCAGGACTCAGTGACTCGCTTCTTTTGTATAGCCTAATCTAACTTTATCATCAAGGCGATCGCTTGCTTTTTGTTGAAAAGCGTTCACGAAGTGATTAGAAATTCCTGAAAATCTGCCAGCGAATTGACGGTAACGGCTCTTTCTAAAAGTTGTTTTAATAACGACAAATCCTCAATATTATTTATCATTTCTGTTAATTCTGTGGGGACTTCTCCGAAGCGCGATCGCAAAACAATAATTACCGATTCACGCGCAGTTTGTCTAGCTCCCTTCTCCATTCCTCTTAATTCCATATTGCTAAGTAATGGCATTGTTCTTTCCTCTTCGTAACGATTTAATCTTTGCTCAAAGCTTTGTGCTAACTCTCGCGGTAATGTCATCATTCTGTCAATTACCTGAAAGAGTTTGATAATCTCTCCGCGTTGATAACCTTTCTCATACAATCCGCGAACAATATTCCATTTCCAACGTTCTCTTTCCTGGGGTTTACCTGTAGTTGCTTTGGTTTTCAAATGTGCCATTACTATGATGGCAAAAGGATTATCGCTTTGTTGTAAACTTTCCCATGCGGGTTCGTAATCTAATAATTTGATGGTGGGAAATTTCAGATTAACTTCACAACCAGCGAATGCATAACCATAGGATGAAGGACGCCAGTTTAAACGTTCATCGCCCAAAATGGCTAAACTAATTACAGGTCGTTGGTAAAGGTCAAACGCCCGATAATTATAAATATACATCCGTTTGCTAAAGTCAGATTCTTCTTGACTTTGCACTTCAGTATGAATCAATACCCATACTTCTTGATTGTCGCGCAGCCACACTTGAAATAATTTATCGGCATAGCGCGAACCGATGTCAGATGATGCGGTGATTTGTTGTAATTCTTTATCAAGTGACTGTGGCGGTTTGCTCCAGTCTATTAAATCATGAACTTGGGGGAAAAAGAAGCCACAGAATGGCTGAAAATAATCGCCGTAGACGCGTAGCGGCTTGTCGTCAGACATCGCTTCTTTCCAAGGTTCATCATAATTGGCGTTTGGTTCGTTCATGCTCGTTTTGTCAATGCGTTTTTCCCCCAAAGCCACAACAAAAGTTGAGGGACACGAAATTATCGTGTCCCTCAAAAGATATATTTAACGCTAATAAATTAACGCCGTTTGGGGGTGCGTCGTGTTTCGCGTTTTTCTTGTTCTCTCAAACGGCGATCGCGCCATTCGGAAACCGTCAAATAGCCAACACCGCCAGTTAGTGCCAACAATAGCACCAAGCCAGACAAAGCCAAAATGCTCAAGAATGGACTTTCCACAATTTTCTTACAGTCCGTTGCGACCCCATACTACCATTGCAATTGACCAAGTGAACACAACCAACAGTGAAACCCAGCCCAATGTCAAAATCTCCATAGTCCTAATTCTTTAACTAATTTACAAAACGTCTCTAATATTTATGATACTGGGAATGGTCATTAGTCATTTGTTTCTTCCTCTGTGTTCATGAAAGATACGAACGATATGGCTGAACGTCTAGAATCCCTGAAAGCTGGGATTTTCGGGGGATTATCTCTTTGTTTAGCCTTCCTGATTACCAGTTTTCTTAACAATCTGCTACTTGCAAAGTATTTTACAGCACTCAGCATTCTCAAGCTGAATACCCAGGATTGGCGTTGGTGGATAAGCGCTGTTATATCGTGCTTTTGTGGCTTGCTATTTGGTGTCACCTATCGCTATATCATCCGTTCTGATGACAATCCGCAACTCAAAGCTGGGGGAGTGCTGGCTTTTGGGTTGGTGCGAGGTTTAACTCAGATAGATGTGGGACTTTGTTGTTATAGTACAATTTTGCCTTTTGTCGTGCTGGGTGCAGAAAGTGTTGTTTGGTTTGCGATCGCTGCGATCGCACTCGATACCGCCATAAAATTAGGCTGGATTAAACCTTTTAAATCAACTTAAGTTGCAATACTTATTGATAAAACTCATTATATGAAAACTGATAGATCCTCCTATTTTTTAATAATAGATTTAGAAGCTACTTGCTCTGATGATGGCATTATTCCGCGTCATCAAATGGAAATAATCGAAATCGGTGCGGTGATGCTCAACAGAGCAACATGGGAAATTGATTCAGAATTTCAGCAATTCATTCAACCTGTAATAAATCCGCAATTAACAGCTTTTTGTACAGAACTAACTAGCATTTATCAAAAAGATGTTGAATTAGCCCCAAAATTTCCGGAAGCAATGTCTTGCCTCCAAGAATGGATTAAATCATTTCCCAAGTATGTTTTTTGCTCTTGGGGAAACTATGATAAAACGCAATTTATTCAAGATTGCAAACATCACAATGTTCCTTATCCTTTTGGTTCAGAACACAGAAACATCAAAAAGGAATTTTCCGAATATCTGGGTGTATCTAAAGGGTTTGGCATGGCGCAGGCTCTACAACAGCTTGGGCTAGAATTGAAGGGTACACACCATCGCGGGATAGATGATGCCCGCAACATTGCTGCAATATTTCGACATATGAACAGTAAAAATCCCAGCTAATCTTGTTTTGAGTTGTTTAAAATAACAATTGCAACATTGATGCATATTAACAACAATACTTAGTAGTAAAATTTTCTGGGTAAAAATCGTATGCAACTAATCAACCCTGTCAAAACTCCCGCTTTTATCCAAAGGTTCCAGTGGGTAGCCGATCCTGTGGGATATATGGAAACCGCAGTAAAAGAATATCCTGATATTTTCACTGCTAAAGTCATAGGTTTTGGCGGCACTTTAATATTCGTCAACCATCCCCAAGCGCTGCAAGAAATTTTAACAAATGACCGCAAAAAGTTTGCTGCTCCCGGTGATGTGAACGAAATTCTACAACCATTACTAGGTGATTATTCGGTTGTCATGCTCGAAGGCGATCGCCACAAAAAGCGGCGACAATTAGTAATGCCTTCGTTTCACGGTGAACGGATGCGAAACTACGGTGAATTAATCCGTAATATCACTGAAAAAACGATTAGTAATTTACCACAAAATCAGCTTTTTTTAGCTCGGAATGCAATGCAGAAAATCTCCCTGCAAGTCATCATAGAAGCGGTTTTTGGCTTGCATGAAGGAGAACGTTGTCAAGAACTTAAACGCGGACTGACAACAATGTTAGATTTGTTTCGTTCGCCACTGAGTTCTAGCTTTTTGTTTTTCCCTTCCCTGCAAAAAGATTTAGGTGCTTGGAGTCCTTGGGGAAAATTTGTACGCGATCGCGCCGCAATTGATAAAATAATTTACACCGAAATTGCTGAACGTCGCTCTTCACCCGATCCAAATCGCATTGATATCCTCTCCCTGCTGATGTCAGCGCGGGATGAACAGGGAAATCCGATGACCGATAGAGAGTTGCGCGATGAATTGATGACCATGTTATTTGCTGGACATGAAACCACCGCAACTGCAATGGCTTGGGCATTATATTGGACTCACCATCAGCCAGAAGTTCGTCACAAAATCCTGCTTGAACTCGATACCTTGGGTGATTCCCCAGATCCGATGAGCATTTTCCGGCTACCTTATCTCACCGCTGTTTGTAATGAAACCTTACGAATTTATCCTGTAGCCATGTTGACTTTCACCAGAGTCGTGCGAGAAAGTGTGGAACTACTGGGACATAAATTAGAGCCTGGTACAAACGTTATTGGCTGCATCTATCTAATTCATCACCGTGAAGATTTATATCCAGAACCCAAGCAGTTTAAACCAGAGCGCTTTTTAGAACGGCAATTTTCTCCCTATGAGTTTATACCCTTTGGTGCTGGTGCGCGTCGCTGTATTGGTGATGCTTTAGCTCAGTTTGAAATGAAATTAGTATTGGCAACAATTTTGTCACGCTATCAACTAGCGCTAGCTGATAATCAACTAGAAACGCCTCGGCGTCGAGGTATCACCCTTGCACCTGCCCGTGGTGTGAAGATGGTAATTACCGGGCAGCGTGTGCGGAAAGAATCGCAATTGACTATGGCGAGTACTTGAGGAAAAGGGACAGTAACCGACACTAATATGAAGTCCGGTAGTGAGGACTGAAGTCCTTATCAAAAAAGCCAAGGACTTCAGTCCTTACTACGAAAGCGTATTTACGAGAGAATTAAATATAGCTCTAATTTGCCGATACTCCTACGGAGTCACTTTGTGAACGCATGAAAAATATCTCTCGTATGCAGGCAGTGCAGTCTCCGATAATACCTGTCGTTGGCGAATTAATTAAAAGCAATCCTGGAACCATTTCTTTAGGACAAGGTGTTGTTTCATACAATCCGCCACCCGAAGCAATCGAGCTTTTGCCGAAATTCCTCGCTGAACCTGCTAATAATTTATACAAAGCTGTTGAGGGAATTCCTCCTTTGTTAGCAGCAATTGAAGCAAAATTGCAAGCCTTTAACAAGATTGAAATTAACGACGAAAACTGCATAGTTGTTACCGCCGGCAGTAATATGGCGTTTATGAATGCCATTCTCGCTATCACATCAATCGGCGATGAAATTATTTTAAATACGCCTTATTATTTTAATCATGAAATGGCAACGACAATGGCAGGTTGTCATCCGGTGTTGGTAGAAACCGATGAAAATTATCAATTGCGAGTGGATGCGATCGCCCAAGCCATAACATCAAAAACAAAAGCAATCGTCACCATTTCACCTAATAATCCCACTGGTGTTGTTTATTCTGAAGAATTGTTGCGACAAGTTAATCAAATTTGCTTTGAACGCAACATCTATCATATTAACGATGAAGCTTATGAATACTTTACCTATGACGGTGTAAAACACACTTCCCCTGGTGCATTTTCCGGAAGTAGTGAATACACCATTTCTCTATATAGCCTTTCCAAAGCTTACGGTTTTGCGAGTTGGCGGATTGGCTATATGGTGATTCCCAAACATTTGCTTGTCGCTGTTAAAAAAGTGCAGGATACGATTGTGATTTGTCCGCCTGTAATTTCTCAGTATGCAGCATTAGGAGCATTGCAGGCAAAAGAAGAGTATTTGAGGAATAATTTGGAAGCGATCGCCCAAGTACGCTATGACGTACTTAACTCACTCAACCGCCTACAAAATCAGTGTACCATCACCCCCGCCGATGGTGCATTTTATTTTTTCCTCAAAGTTCATACTCAAATGGATACCTTTGAATTAGTTGAAAGACTAATTAAAGAACATCTTGTAGCAGTGATTCCCGGTACAACCTTCGGCATGGATAATGGATGTTATCTGCGAGTTGCTTATGGTGCGCTGCAAAAAGAAACCGCAAAAGAAGGGATAGAAAGATTAGTCACAGGTTTGCAGACAATATTATAAATAATCTCACGCAAAGGCGCAAAGCCGCAAAGAAGAACGCTCTTTGCGTCTTTGCGTCTTTGCGTGAGACTCCTCTTTATTAAATCTTGAAAATTTTCCGAAATCCTCCGGTTACGGCTTGTAGAATTCTCTGCAAAAGAAAAAACTCAATTCTTGCCTGTCGCCAATTAAGCTAAAAAGCAGAAATACGTGTCTAGATTCTCCCAGCGAAAAACCCAAGGTTGCATCAAATTGGTATCCTGGTCAATCACAGCCGCAATAACATTAGGGCTGGTAGTCAGTATACCAGGAGAAGTTACAGGACAATCTCAACCGCCACTGTCAGCACAACAATCAGCGGACTTAGAAGAAGCCACGCGACTGAATCAACAAGTAGAGCAGTTGTACAACGAAGGTAAATACAGTCAAGCCATCCCCCTAGCAGAACGCGAACTGGCAATTTCGGAGAAAGTACTGGGTAATGTTCATCCCTCTGTCGCTCTTAGCCTGAACAATTTGGCAGCATTGTACAAGGCACAGGGGAATTATCAAAAAGCTGAACCTCTGTATCTGCGATCGCTGGCAATTAACGAGAAAGCACTGGGTAAAGAACATCCCTCTGTCGCACGAAGCCTCAACAGTTTGGCACAACTGTACCATGCACAGGGGAGCTATCAAAAAGCTGAACCTTTGTATTTGCGCTCACTGGCAATTAACGAGAAAGCACTGGGTAAAGAACATCCATCGGTTGCACGAAGCCTCAACAATTTGGCATTACTGTACGGGGCACAGGGGAGCTATCAAAAAGCTGAACCGCTGTATCTGCGATCGCTGGCAATTATGGAGAAAGCACTGGGTAAAGAACATCCTGATGTCGCACAAAGCCTGAACAATTTGGCTCTACTGTACGGGGCACAGGGGAGCTATCAAAAAGTTGAACCTTTATTAGTGCGATCGCTGGCAATTAGGGAGAAAGCATTGGGTAAAGAACATCCATCGGTTGCACAAAGCCTCAACAGTTTGGCAGAATTATACCGAGTACAGGGGAGCTATCAAAAAGTTGAACCTTTGTATTTGCGATCGCTGGCAATTAACGAGAAAGTACTTGGTAAAGAACATCCCTCTGTCGCACAAAGCCTGAACAATTTAGCACAACTGTACCATGCACAGGGGAGCTATCAAAAAGCCGAACCTCTGTTTGTGCGATCGCTGGCAATTATAGAGAAAGCACTGGGTAAAGAACATCCCTCTGTCGCACAAAGCCTGAACAGTTTGGCTCTACTGTACGGGGCACAGGGGAGCTATCAAAAAGCTGAACCTTTATTAGTGCGATCGCTGGTAATTAGGGAGAAAGCACTGGGTAAAGAACATCCTGATGTTGCACGAAGCCTCGGCAATTTGGCATTACTGTACAAGAAACAGGGGAGCTATCAAAAAGCTGAACCGCTGTATCTGCGATCGCTGGCAATTATGGAGAAAGTACTCGGTAAAGAACATCCTCATGTTGCACAAAGCCTCAACAATTTGGCATTACTGTACTATACACAGGCTGACATTACCCGTGTGCTGACTACGAAAAAGATTTTTTAAATACATTTAACATATGCCAATTATTAATAAATCTATTGAAATCGAAACTGAACAGGGAATTAATATCTACAATATCACAACGCAAATCAATGATTTTCTTGCCTCAACATCTATTAAAAATGGTCAGGTTTTAGTGTTTTCTCGTCACACTACAACTGCATTGGCTATCAATGAAAATGAAGAAAGACTGTTAGAGGATATCAAAGTCTTTTTGCAGAAATTAGCACCAGAGTCAGACCGATATTTGCATAATGACCTACACTTAAGAGTTGTGCCAGAAGATGAACCGATGAATGCTCATTCTCATCTCATGGCAATGATGTTGAGTACGAGTGAGGTAATTCCAATTGTAGATGGTAAATTAGCTTTGGGAACTTGGCAATCTGTGTTATTTCTTGAGTTGGATGGAGCGCGTAAAAGAACTGTGTTTTTCCAAATTTATGGTGACTATACGTAGGGTGCGTTATTAACGCACCATAATTTAATATTTTGGATGCCGTACACGATCGCGCTAACACAACCTACTAATTTTAGACTTCAGTTAATATCATGTCTATTAAATTAATAGTAATAAAAACACCGCAATTATCGTAGAGACGTTCCAGTGGAAGGTCTCTACACGTTTCACTGAAACGTCTCTACAATGTTTTTAATCTAAGCTGAATTCTTCAAATTCTGTTTGCCCAAAAAGCATATTTTTATCTATTGCTGATAATACTTGATTGTTAGCTTTGTCAGAATTTAAGCAACGACAAACTAACTGTGCGACATCTGCACGATGAATTATACCTGCAATGCGTGGATCTTGAGTTAAGATTCCGTTTTGGGTTGCTGCTTCTGACTTTAATCCACCGGGACGAATAATAGTGTAAGTTAATCCACTGGCAATTAAGTGTTTTTCAGCTTTTTCTTTTTCTATTAAAACAGATCGCAATGTTTCTAATGCTTGTGGATTCAAGGCAACTACACTATCTCCACTACCTATAGAAGACACTAAAATAAATTTTTGTACTTTCGCTTTCACTGCTGCGTCAATCAGATTTTTATTGCCTAAGTAATCTACGCTTTCACTAACTTGAGGCAAACCACCAATAGTACTGATAACTGCGTCGATGGGTTCTCCCAGCATAGCACTTTCTACATCTTCGCTATTCAACGCATCTCCCAGAACTACCTCAACACCCATTGCTTCTAATTCATCACGAGTTGCTTCTGTTCTCAAAAGTGCTTTTACCTTTTGCTGTTGTGCAATTAAGCATTTGGCAATTTCTCTACCGACACCCCGACTTGCTCCAGCCAGAAAAATGGAAGATGCAGTTGTCATGGTTATTTTTTGAATAGATGCGATATTCTCAACAATTAATAAATATATCTTTCTTTGGTTATCATAACTCTCGGTAGCCAAAAATTTCTATCTATTTATACAATCATCTATCTTTATAGGGAGAATAATTTCATCCGGAAGATAGAGTTAAACTTGATACAAAACTATCTATCGAGCAATTATACTTAAGGCGATACTCCTACGGAGTCACTTCGTGAACGCACGAGGAACTTTTACAGGCGATCGCGTCTGATTATTATAATTAAATCTTTGAGGACACACTCATGGCTAAAAAACCGGAAAAAAACTTCCACCAACCTGAAGATATCCGAGTTACAGCTACCACAAAAATCTGGGGCTTGACTGTGGGGATTTTAGCAATTTGTGTTCCCCTTTCGGTTGTCACCAAAAGTGGTGCAATTATACCATTAGCGGCGATTGGTGGCGCAGGAGTTGGTACGGTGGCTGTGTGGCGTTCTGGTGATAAAAAATACCAAAATAAGCTTTTGTCACCGCAGCAGGTGGAACTTTTAGAACAACGCATCGCTGACTTAGAAACAATTGTCAGCGGTGAGGAGTTTGATTTGCGGATGAAAATTAAACGATTACAGGCAAAGGAAAGCGATCGCCAAGAAGAAAATTAACAAATCCTGACTTTACTATCTTTACTTATACAACTTAATGCGCGGCTGTTGCAGCGACAATCATAGATTGATACTATCACTCTCTGCGTGGCGCGTGATTCTTAATGAGTATTATTTCGGGTTTGTCTCACTAGAGACAGTCTCATATTTTCCAGATAAGTTAGAATTAATTTCCAACGTCTAATTTATTTATACGCTCTTGCTGATGGTTGACAAAGTATCTTATAGCTCAAATAGATTATTGCTTTCTGTTAGACCATAAGTAATGCTTGTGTTACCCTAACTGCTCAAATTACTCAATCAATTTACATTCGTCTTATAAACTTGAGTAATTGCTTTGGTATAGCTTACCGTAGGTATGCATTCTTTGTGCCGCAAAACATGCAAATGGATTGGATTAGCTTACTGAAAGCTCAACAAGCTGACTTTCTTCAACGTGTGAAAAAACCAAAGACTTATGACTTATCTTTGCTAGAGAGTCAAGTCAAAGGTTGTCACAGTGAAATTATGGCATTTTGGGGCGAATCATTGGCAAAATTGCTCAGTTTTGCTCGCTTCCAAGCCGAAATTCTCGCCAAAAATCCCCCACCGACACCACCGGAATATCCCGAACCCCCTGATTGGGTGATTCCCTTTCCCAAATATTTTCAGCAGCAAGCGGAAGATTATCTTTTGCGAGAACAAATCGTTCAGCGGGTGATAACTGAACGCTTGGGTAAGCTAGTTAAAAAAGTGCCACAAGACAGCTTGAAAAATATGGCATTAGATGAAGAGGGAAATTTACGCGGTGAAAGTAAATTCGCTTACTCGTTAGTAGATAATCCTGATGTTAGTATTCAAGTTTACGCTGCTGATGGAGAAAGCTTTAATGGCATCAAAAAAGACAAAATCAGGTGGACTGTTACTCAAGAAGATATACAGAATCATCAAGTATTGATTTTTCTCTGTTTGTTTTATCCGTTTACTGGTCAATTAGGCTACGAAAAGCAAGCGGTAATTACAGGTTTTTTGCCGTCAAATCAAATTCAATTTAGTGAGCCAAAAGTTAATGTAATTCCGAGTAACTTGTTATATGCAGGTGGGTTAAGTTGGTATTTAGAATCACTAATTGCCAAAAAAGATGCACCGCTAGGAGTTGATGAAATTGCGATCGCCGAAACGATTCAGACTTTATCAGCAGATCATCCCCTAAAAAACATTGTCGGTGATTGGGAATGCTGGCAGACTTTGACAGGACATTGTAGAGGCATTAATTGCCTTGCTTTCAGTCCAGGAGGGAAAAACGGCAATTTCCCGCCAATCTTGGCAAGCGGAAGTCGGGGAGAGACGAAGCTTTGGGACTTGACAAAAGGTGAGTTAATTGGTACTCTCTCAGAATACCAATGGAGTGTCTCCGGGGTAGTGGATGAAGTAAATTCCCTGACATTTAGTCCGGATGGACAAACGTTGGTGAGTGGTGGTGCAGACTCGACAATAAAGATTTGGCATTCGGGTGCTGTAGATTTGATAGATATTCTCCACAAGCACAATGGAATGGTGCGCTGTGTAGCTTTTACCCCAGATGGACGGATGTTAGCAACTGGGGGAGATGACAGAAAGATTTTGTTTTGGGATTTGATGCATCGACAGGTAGCGATCGCTCTTTCATTAGATGATACCGCTGCTCATTCCCTCGCTTTTAGCCCAGATGGACAAACTTTAGTTACAGGTAGCTACCGTAAAATCAAAGTTTGGGATTTGTCATGTCAAGGTAAAGTAGCAACTTTCAACACCGAACCTTTGCACATCCTGATGGGACATTCTCACATAGTTCGTTCCCTGGCGGTGAGTAGAGATGATAATATTCTGGTGAGTGGAAGTCGAGATAAGACGATTAAGATTTGGGATTTAGAGACAGGGGAATTGCTTCGTACCCTTAAAGGACATCGAGATGGAGTTGATGCGATCGCTCTTAGTCCCGATGGAGAAATTATCGCTAGTGGTAGTTCAGATAAAACTATCAAATTGTGGCATCTACAGACAGGGGAACTGCTAGGTACTTTTAGAGGACATACCGACACAGTAACAGCTTTAGCGTTTACAGCTTCCGGGGAAATGTTGGTAAGTGGCAGCTTAGATAAAACAATTAAAATTTGGCAACGCAGTTAGCACTTGTAGTGACGCAATTCATTGCGTCTCTACCAAAAGAGCGGAGGAAGAAAACTTAGAACTGGATTAATCACTCTTTGAGGTGGATTAATCACTCTTTGAGGTGGATGAATCACTCTTTGAGGTGGATGAATCACTCTTTGAGGTGGATGAATCACTCTTTGAGGTGGATGAATCACTCTTTGAGGTAGATGAATCAGTATCAAAGACTCTTTAATCACTCTTTGAGGTGGATGAATCACTCTTTGAGGTGGATTAATGAGTATCAGAACCTCATTAATGAGTATCAGAACCTCATTAATGAGTATCAGAACTCCATTAATGAGTATCAGAACCTCATTAATGAGTATCAGAACCTCTTTAATGAGTATCAGAACCTCTTTAATGAGTATCAGAACCTCATTAATGAGTATCAGAACCTCATTAATGAGTATCAGAACCTCATTAATGAGTATCAGAACCTCATTAATCTCAAATTTGTCTTAAACTCACATTTTACATCTCGCCGCCCACAAGCTACAAAATCCTTAAATTTATATAGTCAGCCTTCTCGGACTTTGTTTGTGTAATCGCGAATTTTATTCACCAAAGCTAATCTAGTTAAAAAGATTGTCTATGTAAAACTTTAGCAGTAAAACTAACTTATGACAGTAGCCAGTAAACCTCAGCTGACATTAGACGAGTTCCTACAACTGCCAGAAACAAAGCCAGCATCAGAATTTCTCAATGGAGAAATTATTCAAAAGCCAATGCCTCAAGGTGAACATAGCTTACTTCAGACTACTATGAGCGAAGTAATTAATAAAGTAGCCAAAAGCAAAAAAATTGCTTATGCATTCCCAGAATTACGCAGCACATTCGGAGGTAGTTCCATCGTCCCTGACGTGTCTGTGTTTCGTTGGGCAAGAATTCCCTTAACTTCATCAGGGAGAATTGCAAACCGCTTTTATCTTACTCCCGATTGGGCAATTGAAATTCTTTCTCCAGACCAAAGACAAACAAAAGTGTTGAGTAACTTGTTGCATTGCTGCCGCAACGGTACTGAGCAAGTCGGGGTTAATATATCCAGAAGATGAAAGTATCCTAGCTGTGTTTCCCGGTCAGCAAGTCGAAATCTATACAGGTGCTTCTGGGTTGCCTATACTCAATGGTATCGAATTAGAACTGACAGTTGAAGAGATTTTTAGCTGGTTGACTCTGAGTTAGGACTTACGCATTACTCGTAGTAAGCGCTGTATAAGCTTATTTTAAGCACTTTAGTGCTTACTACGGCGCTTACTGCGAGTTTACATTTATGTTTTTTGTGCGATCGCGTAAGCAAATAAAAATATCCAGTAGGGTGCGTTACTGATAACGCACCCTACAATTAATGATTTAGGTTAATAATTTTATCAATGAGATAGAGAAATAGTCTATGGCGATGATATTCTCAAACTGGTGGAAAAATATTCAGGGGTTGAACTGGGCACAAGGGGCGGAGGTTACAAAAACTGGCGCAGAAGCCGCTAAAGTCGTCTTTGACCTAGCCAAAGCCATCAACGAGCAAAAATCGAAGGCAGAAGACCTTAAGCCCTACATCGCTCAAATATCGTCGCTATTAGATGTCATCAACGCACCACTCGGACAAATTGCTGGTTCAGTAATTCCCTTCGCACCCATCGCAATTACAACACTAAAGCTGATTGCTGACGCGACCAAAAAAGAGCCAAGTCCAGAAAGCTGTGTAATATTGGTTAGTCAGGTTGCTTATCTAGAAAGCTTAAAAGCAATTCTTAAAGAAGATTCGCAATTACAACAGCAAATTAATCAACAAAGCGCAGTTTCGGAAACTTTAGCTCGACAAATTAAGAAACTGGGTGAGCAAGAATTTGAGGAACGAGAAGCGAAAAAAGCTATTCTCTACTTCCACGAATCGAAATTAGCAGAAGCATTTAATCAAGTTTTACAGCAACGTTTGCAAGAAGCGGGTTTAATCGAGAAAGACGCAAAAACTGTAACCGAAAGAGTTGCGCGAAAAACCGATGAATATATGCTGACGGCATTGCTAAAAGTCGGCGATAAAGTCAAGCAACTAGTGCTATGGTATGGCACGGGAGGAAAAGAGCAACTAGAGAAATATCTGAGTATTGATGATTATTTAGAACAGGAAATTCAACCAAAGCCCGAAGAAAATATTTTTGATGAGACTTGTATCACCTTTCGGGATTTATATGTACAGTTGCAAGTTAAAGAACTGGATAATCAAAGCGATGTAAGTCTTGAACTGGAGGGTCTGGTTAAGTTAATGCTTTATAATCCAGATGTGAATAAACAGAAACAAGTTTTATTTATTCAAGGTGAAGCTGGACGCGGTAAAAGTGTCTTTTGTCGGATGTTTGCCGATTGGGTGCGGCAGAACTTGCATCCCAGTTTTACACCGATTTTGATTCGCTTGCGGGATGTGCGCGTACTCAAAGATAACTTAACTGAGACTTTAGAAAACTATTTAGAAAACGTTGATTTTATTCAAAATGATTCCGGCTGGCTGACGGATAAAAACACCCGCTTTCTATTTTTCCTAGATGGCTTCGACGAACTATTATTAGAAGGACGAGCTAACGGCTTAAAGGAATTTTTGGAACAGGTAGAGAAGTTTCAAAAAGATAGCTTTTGCCATCATCAATTTTTGGTTACAGGTCGTCCTTTAGCGCTGCAAGGAATTGACCGCTTGCTCTCCCAAACCAAAAGCTTGAAGCGGGTCGAACTTCAGCCAATGAATGATTTAATTCGGCAAACATGGCTGAAGAAGTGGGCAGCTAAAGTTGGGACGCAAGAGGCAATTGATTTTCAGCAATTTTTGCAAGCTTGTCCTAATGAAATCAACGATAACTTAGCACGAGAACCTTTACTGCTTTATTTACTCGCACGAATGCACCGAGAGCAACGTCTGAATGTGCAAATGTTTGAGGGTGCAGAAGGTATCAAAGCAAAAATCCGCATTTATAATGAATCGGTGAAATGGGTATTAGAAGAACAGCGTAAAAGTGAAAATAAAAATGATAACTTGCGCTTGACGGAATTAGAAAGCGAAGATTTGCGTCAATTTATGACAGAAGCTGCTTTGTGTGTGGTGCAGTCGGGAAATGAATCTGCAAAAGTGACGATGTTAGAAACACGACTCAAAGTTAGCAATAGCCCAGCAGCAAAGTTAATTCCGCAAGCCAGAGAGAATTCTCAGGAAAATAAGAAGCTACTCAATAATTTGTTAACCGCATTTTACATCAAAGCAGCTTCAGGTGATAAAGATGGTTCCGTGGAGTTTGTCCACAAGAGTTTTAGTGAGTTTTTATTCGCAGAACGGTTAATAGAAAGCTTTATAGATTGGACAACGAAAGTAAGCAAGCGTCACCGTGAAGAAAATTCAGTTTCCACAGAGGTGATGGATAGGGAAATTTACGATTTATTCGGCTATGGGAATTTAACCCCGGAAATTGTCGAATATTTAATGGGGTTGTTTGCCGAGACTTCTGAATTTCAAGATGTAGAACGCTTGTGTAAACTGTTTGAACGATTAGAGCATTTCTACTTGCGTTGGTGCGATGGGGAATTTATTGATGCGGAAGATGCAAATTTGCCGCAGATGAAGAAAAAGCAATTAAGGGAGCAATTACCAGACAGAGAAAATCACTTGGGTTTGCGACAAGTGGATGTTTGTGCAGGGTTGAATGTGATGATTTTGCTTTTAGAGTTGCATCGCTATGCTCAAAGAAAAGATGATCTGAAAGAGAAAATCAGCTTTCACCCCTGCGGTAAACTTAGTACTGGTGAACTTGACCGACGACGCTTGCTTCGTATTATCGGCTATAGTCACTGTTTGGGCGTTTATGCCTTTCGCAAAAACTTGGGATTATTTCTCAGCCGTGCCGACCTCAGCCATGCCAACCTCAGCCGTGCCGACCTCAGCGATGCCAATCTCAGCGATGCCAACCTCAGCGATGCCAACCTCAGCGATGCCAACCTCAGCGATGCCAACCTCAGCGATGCCAACCTCAGCGATGCCAACCTCAGCGGTGCTAACCTCAGCTTTGCTAACCTCAGCTTTGCCAACCTCAGCGGTGCTAACCTCAGCTTTGCCTACCTCAGCGGTGCCAACCTCAGCGGTGCCAACCTGAGCTTTGCCAACCTCAGCCTTGCCAACCTCAGCGATGCCAACCTCAGCGGTGCCAACCTCAGCCTTGCCAACCTCAGCCGTGCCAACCTGAGCTTTGCCAACCTCAGCTTTGCCAACCTCAGCCGTGCCAACCTGAGCTTTGCCAACCTCAGCCGTGCCAACCTCAGCCGTGCCAACCTCAGCCGTGCCGACCTGAAAGCAGTTGTATGGAACAGTGACACAAAATGGCTCTGTGCTAAAGGGCTGCATGAAGCAGTAAACGTATCTACATTAATGCAAAACCCAGCTTTTGCAGCGGCTGTTTCCTTAAGTCAGGGTATCAGTTTGGTAAAAGAGGGCAAGGTTAAAGAAGCACAAAACGCTTTCAAGCAAGCTCTCAGCTACGACCCTAGTTTAAATGACTCTGCCGAATATTGGCATAGCATCTGCTCGGTTGGCAGCGTACATGGTCATGCGAAAGGTGTTCTCCGCTACTGTGAAAAAGCTGTTACTCTAGACCCTGATAATAAAGGCTATCAAGACAGTCGAGGGCTGGCTAGAGTACTTACAGGCGACTTAGTAGGGGCATTAGAAGACTTTCGGGCTGCTGTTGACAGTGGCGCACTTGATTACTCAGAGGATGTGAAGCAGCGCCGGCTACGCTGGATAAAAGCACTTGAGTTAGGAAATAATCCCCTCACACCAGAGGAATTAGAGGAACTGCGACAAACTGAAGCCTAGGTTGTAAATACAGGGTAATATTTAACGAAGACTCTGCGATCCTCCGCGCTTACCTTTGCGTCCCTCTGCGTTTAAAAAGGATTTGTGATTTTCCATCCACAGGGAAACGCAATCCGCCAGTTAAAATCAAGATAGCTTCCATCCGTGAGGTCGATTATGCGATCGCCATTTCCAGGAATGAACCCCTACCTGGAGCAACCTATTTTCTGGTCAGAGTTTCACAGCCGTTTGATCGTAGCGATCGCTGATGCTCTTGCCCCAAAGTTGCTACCCAAATACTACATTGGCGTGGAGACGCGCACTTATCTAGACACTGCTGATGAAGAGCTATTAATCGGAATTCCAGATGCGGTTGTCCTTTCATCAATAAGCAGGCAGCCCTCTGACCAAATTAGCTCAAAAGAAACTACTCAAGTTGCTGTCTACGCTCGTCCTCAACAAATCACTTTGCCCATGCCAGTAGAAGTCAAAGAGCGATACCTGGAAGTGAGGGAAACTAAAACAGATGCTGTAATTACAGTCATTGAAATTTTATCACCTAAAAATAAACGCAAAGGCAAGGGGCGCTCTATTTACGAACAGAAGCGTCATTCGATTTTAGGAAGTATGTCTCATTTAGTTGAAATAGACTTGCTTCGAGCAGATGAACCAATGGCAATGAAAGGGGTTGATTCCATAACTGACTATCGAATTGTAGTCAGTCAGCATGAGCGGCGCCCCATAGCAGATTTATATGCTTTTACAATGCGTGAGGCAATTCCTGAGTTTTTACTACCCCTCAAAGAACCTCAAGAAGTAACAACTGTAAATTTACAATCTATCGTTAGTGGTATTTATGAGCGAGGCGGTTACGCTATCCGCATTGACTACCAACAAGCAGTTCCTCCCCCAGCACTATCACAAGGCGATCGGCGATGGGTTGAGGAACTACTTGCTTCGCGGTGTCAAAATTGAGCCTCACACCCTGAAGGGTGCGGCTATACTAACAAAGTCCGCCTACGCGGACTTAATATCTAAAAGCCTGCGGAGGCAGGCTTTGTTCGTAGAGCCAGCGGCTTCTAGCCTGCGGGCATTTACCGATTATCGCCGCAACTCTATTGAGGATGAAAAAAAGCGATCGCCCACCAAATAAGCGATCGCTTTTATTTATGACAGCACTCTTCGTGCTGACTACGAATTTTAATTCAACACATATTGCATCAAAGGCTTATCTTCCGACACCTTCCCAGATCGCAACCATTCATTAAGTTCGCTCGGTGCTTTCGCTCTTGCAAGTCTTTCCCGCAATTCTACACCTTCGAGAACTTCGTGTTGCAGCAATTCCTCTGCGGTTTCTTCTAACAAGTCGCGGTTATCTTGTAAAATGGTTAAAGCAATGTGGTGTGCATTATCCACAATCTGCTTCATCTCGCGGTCAATTTCCTCAGCCACTTTCGGACTAATCGAGCGACGCGGATTGCTGTAACCTTCGATAAACTGTTGTTGCGTCTTCTCAAAAGCCAGAGGACCGAGTTTATCACTCATCCCGTAGACAGTAACGTAACGTTCTGCCATATCTGTGGCTTTCTGGATGTCGTCACCCGCACCTGTGGAAACTTTACCAAACACGACTTCTTCAGCAGAACGTCCACCCAACAAAGTGGCAATCCGTCCGCGAATTTCGTCTTCAACCATCAAGAAGCGGTCTTCTTCCGGCATTTGAATTGTATAACCCAAAGCACCTACACCACGCGGCACAATCGAGATTTTCTCAACTTTACCAGCTCCGGGCATTAATGCACCGATGATGGCGTGACCAACTTCGTGATAAGCTACAGTCTTCTTCTCAGTTTCATTGAGTACGCGCGATCGCTTTTCTAAACCGGCAATCAACCGCTCGATCGCTTCGTTGAAATCTGCCATAATCACAGCTTCCCGATTTTGACGCGCTGCTAATAATGCGGCTTCATTTACCAAGTTCGCTAAATCTGCCCCAGCAAAGCCAGGTGTGCGGATAGCAATAGTAGCTAAGTTGACATCCTCAGCTAATTTGACGTTTCTCGCATGAACATTGAGAATCGCTTCCCGACCAATTTTATCAGGACGGTCTACGACAACTTGGCGGTCAAAGCGTCCCGGACGACGCAAAGCTGGATCTAACACTTCTGGACGGTTGGTAGCAGCGATGATAATTACACCTGTGTTGGCATCAAAGCCGTCCATTTCTGTGAGTAACTGGTTCAGGGTTTGTTCGCGTTCATCGTTACCACCGACGAATCCACCAGCACCACCGCGAGATTTACCGAGTGCGTCTAACTCGTCGATAAAAACGATACAAGGTGCTTGTTTTTTCGCTTGTTCAAACAAATCGCGCACCCGTGCAGCACCGACACCAACGAATAATTCGATAAACTCGGAACCGGAGATACTGAAGAAAGGAACACCAGCTTCTCCTGCGATCGCCTTGGCTAACATTGTCTTACCCGTTCCTGGAGGTCCCACCAGCAACGCACCTTTAGGTATTTTCGCACCTAAGCGGGTATATTTGTCAGCATTTTTCAGAAAATCAACAATCTCTTCTAGCTCGACTTTAGCTTCATCGACACCAGCCACATCTGTAAATTTGACACCAGTGCTGCCATCAGAAGAAATCCGCGCTTTGCTTTTACCTACCGTCAGTGCAGCCGCACCACCTCCCTGACGATTGAGGAAAAAGCCCCAAATAGCAATAAAAATTAACGGGGGAACTACCCAACTAATTAAAGTACCAATCCAAGCATTTTGATCTGGTTGTGGTGCAGCAAATTGTACATTATGCTCGCGAAGAATCTTCGGTAAATCCAGATCGTAAGCTACTGGTGTAGTTTGGAATATTTGGGAAGCTGGCTTACCATCTGGGGTTTGCGTCGGAATTGAATATTCAATGCGCGAGCTTCCAATAATTGCCTTATCTACTTTACCAGCTTCCACAGCCGTAATAAAATCACTATAAGCAACTTGTGGCGATCGCGTACTGTTGAAGCTAGGAACAATAAAGTTAAGCAATAACAGAATAGTCAGCAGAATCAGGAAACTGCCGCCAAACTGCCTAACTCTCGGCGGTTTGATGGGGCTTTTGTTATTTTTTTCTACAGGCATTTTTTTGATGTACCCTCTGAATTTTGGGGGAATGGGCAATGGGCATGGGGCATGGGGCAATGGGCATGGAAAGAATCGTATTAAAACGCGCATGACTTTCTTAAACTTCTTTAATTGTCAATGCCCATTGCCCATTGCCCATTGCCCTTTCCCCTCTTTTGAAATGTAAAGCTTTGTAACTATAGGTTTATTGTAGAGACTGGGACATGCAGCCTTATTTAGTGTCAACCCCACTCAAAAATGCGTATAGCCGTACTAGATTATGGAAAATCAAACTGGATTTGTGGTGAAAGTGTTTGTAGTGTCGGCTTTGCTGTCGTTGCTGATTAGATATATCGGTCCGAGTATTGGGATTGGGGGGACGACAACCAACGTATTAATTATGGTTTTGTCACCGAGTTTGATTATGGCGATCGCATTATTGTCGCGACTCCCCAGTAAGGGATAGGGGGAGGGGGGGATGGGGGGACAAGGAGGACAAGGAGGACAAGGAAGACAAGGAAGACAAGGGGGAGTAATAACTCCTAACTCTTAACTCCTAACTCCTAACTCCTAACTCCTAACTCTTAACTCTTAACTCCTAACTCCTAACTCTTAACTCCCCACTCCCCACTCCCCACTCCCCACTCCCCAGATACAAGCGGAAATTGCAAAAATCGGCTAATCTAACTGCATTAAAAGCAAAACGCATCCCGCCAACAGTTCGGAGACAGCCTGTGAATTTAGGTCAATGGATCGGCTTAATCGCCCTCGTTATCTCTTTATACATATTGTGGCAGATAAAGGAAGTACTTTTACTGATGTTTGCCGCGATTGTATTAGCCACCACCTTAAATCGGCTGGCGAAACGCTTGCAGCGCATGGGGATGGCACGGGGACTTGCCGTTATTTTATCGGTGGGGATTTTTCTTGCCGTCGTCGTAGGCTTTTTCTGGCTGATTGTACCGCCTTTTACACAGCAGTTCCAAGAACTAACATATCGGGTTCCCCAAGGGTTTCAACGGTTCAATACTTGGCTCGATCAAGCAGAAACTCGCATTCCAACTCAACTGACACCATATATACCTGATGTAAATAGTTTAATTCAACAAGCGCAACCTTTCATAAATCGCGCTTTGGGAAGTTCTTTTACGTTTGTTTCTGGCACTTTAGAAGTAGTTTTGAAAATTTTGCTGGTGTTAGTTTTAACAGGAATGTTTTTAGCCGATCCCGCAGCTTACCGCAAAGTATTTATACGGCTGTTTCCCTCATTTTATCGGCGACGGGTAGATGGTATTTTAGATAAATGTGAACTCTCATTAGGGGGATGGGTAGTAGGCGCTTTGATTGCGATGAGTGTAGTGGGATTGTTAAGTGTAACTGGCTTATCAATTTTAGGTGTGAAAGCAGCGCTAGCTTTAGGAGTGTTGGCGGGATTTTTGAACTTGATTCCCAACCTGGGTCCAACGATGAGTGTAATTCCGGCAATGGCGATCGCGCTTTTAGATGCACCTTGGAAATCTCTTGTTGTCTTCGCTCTCTACTTTATTATTCAGCAAATAGAAAGTAATTTCCTCACCCCGATTGTCATGGCACGTCAGGTGTCATTGCTTCCCGCAGTCACCTTAATTTCTCAACTTTTCTTTGTCACATTCTTTGGCTTTTTAGGATTATTCTTAGCGTTACCCTTAACCGTTGTCGCTAAAATTTGGGTGCAAGAAGTCTTAATTAAAGATGTTTTAGATCAATGGGGAAATAAATCTAACAGAGAAACAGAATTAGTCCTTGTTTCTGACCAGCGTTCTCTAGATGCTAACCAAACAATTGAAACACATCCGTCAGAAAATCCCCAGAAAGAAGATAAATGAAGTGTTGATAATTTGTAGGAGCGTAGTTAGTGTGAGCGTCGATAACTATTGGCTGTTGACCATCAATCAACAACGCTCCAACTAACTACTAACTACTAACTACTAACTACTAACTACTAACTACTAACATTTAAACAGTGATATCTACAAGTTCGATATCGAAGATTAAATCTTCTCCAGCTAATGGATGATTTGCATCTAAAGTAATTGTAGAATCAGAGATATTAGTGATCGTCACCGGAATAATTTGTCCAGAGGGTTGCTGAATTTGTAACTGCTGACCTACTTCTGGTTCCATTTCCGGGGGCATTTGGTCGCGTTCAACTTCTACTACCATTTCTGGACGATGTGAACCGTAAGCTTCCTCTACGGGGATTTTTGTAGTTTTTGATTCGCCAGTATTCATCCCCAAAACTGCCTGTTCAAATCCAGGAATGATTTCTCCTGCACCTATGGTGAACTGCAAAGGGTCACGCTCAGTAGAAGAATCAAATACTGTGCCATCTGTCAATTTGCCTGTGTAGTGAACCATTACAGTATCACCATTTTTTGCTTGTGCCATTAATTTTCTCCTGAGATTTTTTAGTAAGGAAAGCGTTGACGTATAAAGATACCATCTTAACGACCGAATATCCGGTAAGCGGTGGTTTATTTGACATCCAACGCTGACTTTCCTCATTAAAGGGTATAAGCGACTTGCAATGAAAAAAGTCCGCCAATTGGCAGACAATGTTTGCATGTCTATCCTGCGTGATGATTAAGAAACTATATGCCGTGCAGTAGTTGACTAATCGCTTGTGAGTGTATTAAAAAACTAAAATTTCTCTACAGCAGGTCGCAAATCAAGTTCTAAAGTCCAAGCGGTAGCATCTTGGTTGTAGAGTTGCCAATAATTTTGCGCGTAGACGCGGAGCGGCTTGTCGTCAGACATCGCCTCTGGTGAAAGTAGTGTGTGTTCTTCCCTTTGTGATGCCATTCTCCGCACTCTTTCGGTGTTAATCATACCATCAATGACGATATGAGCCACATGAATTCCTTGGGGACCAAATTCCCTTGCCAAGGACTGCGCGAGCGCTCTCAAGCCGAATTTACCCACCGCTAAAGCAGAAAACCTCGCAGAACCTTTAAGTGCAGCAGTCGCACCGGTTAATAAAATAGTTCCTCTACCTTGTTCCACCATTGCGGGTAAAACTTGCTGTGCGGCAACAAAAGCGCCAAAACAATTCACTTTCCAGCTATTCTCAAATTGCTCTGGTGTAAGTTCTAGAATACCAGCCATTTGAAAAGCTCCGGCATTATAAACTAGAACTTCGGGCGCATCAAGTTGCGATTTTATCTGTGCAAAGGCATCTTTGATAGATGCAGCGTCAGTCACATCAGCCGGAAAAATCAACGCTGTCCCATTAGCAGCTTGAATTTCGCTTTGAATTTCGGTAAGTTGGTCAGCGTTTCTGGCAATCAATCCGACAGCAAAATTTTCACTTGCAAATTTATGAGCGATCGCACTTCCCAATCCAGGACCTGTGCCGACAACTACTGCAACTTTGAAACGGCTCATGTTAGGCTCCTAAAACGCTACACTCTTAAACTACCATTGCAGCCAGGACTTCAAGTGTTGCAAGCAAAGTTTTCAGCTTGACATTTCAAGCGATCGCCATATCTCTAGATTAGGCATTAAATGTATAATTATTTAAGGTTTCTTTGTTCTTAACTTCGCCAAAATTTCCGCAATTTCCCGCCCTTTGATTTCAATAAAATCCAACAATTCTTCTGGTGTACGGCTATCCTCTTCATTTTTAGCATTGGGGTTTACTGCTTTGAGGTCATACACTGCATCTTCTATCGCTTGGGCTTGGGCTTTTAGTTCTCTGGCTTCTTTTTCGTGTTCTTTAGCAGCTTGTTCTATTTGGTTATATTCCTCTGTTCCTTGCTGTTTGGCTTTTTTGAATGCAGCAAGTTGATCGCGCAATTTTCTGGCTTGTTCGTCGATATCTGCGGCTTTTTGTTTTAGGGGTGCGGCTTTTTCTGTGGCTTGACGTTTACGTTGTGTTATATCTACCGTCCAACTTCTTTCGCTGTCACCTCTGGTGGGGAGTAAGCGGAAAAACTCTTCAAACTGCGTTTCGGTTAGGGGAGTGCGTTTTCCGACTTTAATATCTGATAGATCGTAATACCAAATTTTTTCCGTGGGTTCGCCTTTGTGGAAAAATAAGATATTGGCTTTGACTCCTCCACCAGCAGCGACAAAGGTTCCTGCGGGTAAACTGACGATACACCAGACGTTACACTCGTTAAGCAAGTTGCGTTTTGTGGAAACAAAAGCTGATTCGTTGGTGCGGAATAAAATGCCTTCGTCTAAAACTATGCCACAACGACCCAACGCTTTTAAACTTTTGAAAGCGTGTTGTAAGAAAAGTACTTGAGTTGCGCTGGTTTGGTAAGCAAAACCTGTTTGTGCTTCTTTACCTTCTTTGCCACCAAAGGGCGGATTCATTAAGATGACGTTATATAAATCTGGTGCGTCTGTGAATAAACCGCCATAGGTTTCGCCTCCGGTGAGGGTGTTACCATGCCAAATATGGGGTTCATCAATGCCGTGCAATACTAAATTAGCGATCGCAATTGGGTAGATGAGATTATCTTTCTCCCGTCCGTAAAATGTACGTCGCTTGAGTATTTCTAAATGTTCTGGTTTGGTGATTTTGCAGTTATTTTCGCCCCTCATGTGTTCGTAGGATTGCGCTAAGAAACCACCTGTACCGAGTCCGGGGTCATAAACAGTTTCGCCTATTTTGGGGTCGAGAACTTTCACCATCGCCCGAATAATGATGCGAGGAGTGAAGAATTGTCCGCCATCGTTACCCTTTTCACCCATTCTCAACAGCAATCCTTCAAAGACTTGGGAGAGGGGGAAAATATGGGTGTCGTCTACGGTTTCACTGCTGATTTCATGTATTTTGTCAAGAATATCCAGGAGATTTTTTTGGCTATCAATGCGAACGCGATCGATACCGGACATGACTTCGCTGATAACTTTCTGTTTTGGGGTTGCGTCTTTGCTATTTTTAAGTTGTTTGAGATAGGGAATTAAAATAAAATCTACCCAGACTTTGAAGGGTTCAGATAAAGCTGTATCTCTAAATTTATTGAGTTCCTCTACTTGTTGACTTTGTTCTGTAATTTGGTTGCGTTTCCAACCTTGGGGGCGTTGTTCGCTGTCAAGGTTAAATAGAGAGTTATCATAGGGTGCAGCCCAATCACGCCAACGGTAAGGTATATCTAACGATGCGGTAAAGTTAAAACCGACAGCATCGGCGTTTTCTGCTTCTTCTTGTTCGCGTTCGTCGAGTATGCGTAAAAATAAAATCCAGGTTAATTCGGGTATATATTGTAGCGCACCTGCACAGTTGGAACGGCGCATGATATCGCAAGCGCTGTAAATGTAGCTGTCGAGGCTTTGTTGGCTGGTGTATTTGCGATTGTTACCGTTACCGTTGTTTTTTTTGCGGGTTGCTGCCATTGGATGAACTCAAATTCACAACTATTCGATAAAATATTCAAAGTAAAATAGGCTTTTATCTAGTGTAATTAAGTTAGGATAAAAACAGATTTTAGAAGTAATTTAATTATGGTAAGATTTTACTCCCAAATTGGCTTACCATCTAGCGATGAATTACCAGATTGTGACGGTTTACCTGTGGATAATGAATTACAAACTCTGGTTCCTAATTTTTTGGGTTTGATTATAGCTTTCATTTGGTCTAATCGGTACGACTGGTTTTGGGGTGTGAATATGGGAATTTATCATACCACTGGTTTAAATCCCAGAGTTCCCATTGTTCCCGATGCTTTTCTCAGTTTGGGAGTGGAACGGACTAAGGGAAATAAATTACGCAAAAGTTATGTGGTGTGGGAGGAAAATGAGGTTGTCCCTAGTTTTATTTTAGAAGTTGTTTCCCAAACTCCCGGCGGAGAATATGATGATAAAATAAATGCTTATGCGCGAATGGGAGTGTTGTATTATGTTATTTACAATCCCGAATTTTGGCGCAGAGACCAGCACCAACCTTTTGAGGTTTATCAGTTGGTAAATGGAGTTTATCAAAGTCAAATAGGTGAACCATTTTGGATGCCAGAAATTGGTTTAGGAATTGGGCGGAGTGTTGGCGAACATCTTGGTTTGCAGAGAGAGTGGTTATATTGGTATGACCAAAAAGGGAATCGTTTTTCTACTCCAGAGGAACTTTTAAATCGTTACCGCGAACGTTTTGGTGAGTTAGCAGAAAATGAATAAGTATTTCCTTGCATTTACAGTTCACCGTTGAATGCTTGACGGAGAAAGGCTGCTGGTAGTTGGTTGATCGCTTCGAGTTGTTTTTCTAGGGTTTTGCGGAGTTTTTTTACTTCTGTCATTTGTTGAGTTAAGGTTGCTGCTATGCATTTTTGTTCATTCATTGGAGGGATAGGAACAATAAGATTTTCTACAAACTCTTTCTGTACACCAGTTTGCCCAGCAGAACGTTGTGATTGAGCAGTGACAATTTCTTGTATACTAGGTTCTTGAAGTAGGTAGTATAAAAAGTCTTTCAACAAGTCTGCTTTGGGTACAGTCTTGATTAATGCTACGTTGTATGCGCCTGATAATCCACGCAAAATCTGGAATATTGGCGGACCGTAGCGACCTATCATCACATCGCTTTCATCAAAGCTTCGTTTTGCTTCTTTTGCAGGTATATATACAGCCACATCAGACTTACGAAAATCTTGTATTTGAACTAATCTCACATAACCTGGAAATGGTTCATATTTGAAAGTATGTTTGGGAGGTTGCATTCCACCAATAAAGTCACACATATCTCCCAATCTTTTCCTTTCCCACTGCTGTGCTTCTGGGCTATTGAACACAGCGCGGAGATAGGATGCGGGGAGGTCTTTGGCGGCTTCTAATTGCGCGATCGCTTCTTTGCGTGCTTTCTCCACCCCTTCCATTTTTTCGCTCAAAATTGCCGCAATACGCTTCTGTTCATCCAGTGGTGGAAGTGGGAAACTCATATTTTCAACAACCCCTTTATTAATGTTGGGGTCTCTACGATTACCACTGCTATATTGCATCCACTCAGGTCTAATTAGTATTAGCCAAGCGTGCAATAATTCTGGTACAAAAGCATTAGGATTGGGCAAAATCGAACAAATTGCCTGGTTAGTGGTAGCAGGTAAACCTAAAATTCCTGATTTACCGATTGTGCCTCCCCCACCATACATAGCAACCATTACTGTGCCTACAGGGAGTAGTTCTCCCCGAATTTGCTCAAATGCTGATTCAGAGATACACTCTTCCGTTTCTCGAACAACATTACAATTTAAATCCAGTGTCTTAACCCAGGGGATTGTACCTTTAAAATTTTCAGAAGTTCCCCGATGCGGTGTACCCCCACTAACAAGACGGCTAATTTCGCTTAACTTTACCAATTGCCAACGATCAGGCAACTTTCTTTTACCATCCTCAAAACTAATTTCTTCCTGTTTCGTCACCCTACAAAAACCCTCTTCTTCATCTCCCAAAACCTTCTTAATTAGCCATCACATCCCGACTTCCTACAACAACTTCCAGCACTTCTGAACTTTGCAAAGCTTGTTGATAAACTTTTTGTCTAATAGCTTGGTTCATCTTTTTATCCCCAATAATCTCTATGATGCTGCAAATATTCTCTCCTTAATTTCCCGCAACACATCACCCGGTTTACCCAAAACCTTCAACGCACCCCGATTCACCCCTAGAGTTTGAAAAATCAAGGGATTTTCTAAAGCTTCCGTTCCCCCACTGACAAACTGATTTACCAAAGCCTCAACAGTTTTCGCTGTAGCTTCCGGCATTTTATTCAGCCAGTCAGCGTGCTTGTAACTAAAAGCCTCAGCGCGATCGCTTTTGGTTTTAGGAGCCAAGCCAAAAGCAATATCCGCTAAAATATCATACAAGTCATAGGCTCCCAATTGTTCCACAGTGGCAAATTCTCTCGGTGATACCCCTGCACTCACCAACTGCTTCAATAACTCCTGACGCTTTGTCGGGTTAACCCAGCTAACGCGAAACTCTTCTAAAGTGGGAATAATTTTTACCAAATTCGCTGCAATTTGTTCTTTATATTCCTCAAGAGAAATTCTCGTATCTTCACCATCAACCTGAGAACGCATAAAGCGTCTACCGTCAGTCTCTTCCACCCAATCATCAGTATCCTGAATTTCCACAACTAGCGCAGAAACTCCCATACCTCTACTGCTAGTTTGATTGGGAGTCCTTAATTTAGTGAGAAATTCTTCCCCAAATAACCTGGTCGCGTCAGTGTAATCGTAAACGCGAAACATCAATTTATTTTCACTTAACCGCGTTCCCCGTCCCACCATTTGGTAAAAACTTATTGGGGAATTAATTTGATTGAAGAAAACAATATTACGGACTACTGGCACATCAACACCAGTAGTTAATAAATCAACGGTTGTCGCAATAAAGTGAGTGCGGGAACTCCCGCGAAAATCAGGTATTAATTCTTGCCCGCCACCTTTATCAGTACATTTAAATGCATAGCTTTCAACTCGTTGATGATGATTATTTTGACACCATTTAACGTAAATCCTTTCCATTGTTGTAGCGATGAAATCAGCATGGCGATCGCTATTACAAAAAATAATAGTTTTTTGCTCAACTCCACCTGTTTCTAGCAAGTATGTAAACAAGTCCTCACACCGGCGCTGTTCAAAATCGGGTAACATCAATCGGGTTTGAATACGCCCTTTTTCAAAAAGCTTACGAATTTGTTCTTCATTTACTGGTAATCCCGTATCATAATCCACAGGATTTCTTGCCAAAACATTTTCGACAGTCAATTTATCAAAATCAATCTTGACTCTACCTTCTTGAATTTCGCAAGCTGCTAAATAGCCATCTTCAACACCTTGAAGCATATCGTATTCATAGACAGGCTCGCCAAAATACTTAATATTATTCGCCGTTATCTGCTCATCGGCTAAAACTTCTTTTGTTTTTTGAGCAACTTCAATTTGTCTAGGTGTCGCAGTCAAACCAATTTGCACAGCATTAGGGTTACGAGTCAGAACAATTGACCATTTCCCCCAAGCGGAACGGTGACACTCATCAATAATAATGTGACTGAAGTAATTTTCTGGATAGTTATTGATTAAGAAACTCGCGTTATCATCATCTTTGGCTACCCCTAAAGTTTGGTAAGTAGCAATGAGAATTTGAGCATTATTTTGGGGATTTCTGGAATCTACAACCGCAGCATTCGCACCAAAAATATTCTTAAAAGCTGTTGATGCTTGAGCGCGAAGTTCGTCTCGATCGCATACAAAAAGTGCCTTTACCCTTTGTCCAGTATCTGCAATTCGCTTTAACAAATGTACCGCAATCCGAGTTTTACCCGCTCCCGTAGCCAGAGAAAGTAAAGCACGTTTGGGCTGATTTTCTTTCTGGGAACGCGCAATTTTTTCTAAAACAGCCCGAATCGCAGCATCTTGATAATAGCGAACAGCCGAATCACCACCAGTATAGGGAGTCAGCAACGCTTCCGCAACAGGTTCATCTAACTTGAAACCCAACCATTGCTCATAGCGAACGCGCAAATTTTGTACATCTGGAAACTCAGAAAGCTGTTTCGTTTCCGAAATAATCTCAGTAATTCGGTCATATTCTACAAATCTATGTCCATTCGTAGAATATACAAAAGGAACATGAAGCCGTCGAGCATATTTTTTTGCTTGCTCGAGTCCAAGCATTGGTGAAAATTTCTCAGCCTTTGCTTCAATGACAGACGCACTCACAAGCTGCTTTTGAGGAGTCGGCTGAAGACGTAAAACAATATCAGCCCTACCTTTTCTTTGTTGCCGAGGAACACCGTTAATAATCCTGATAGCACCAGCAGGAACCTCGCGTTTAATAACATCCTCTGTCCAGCCTTTTTTGTGGAGTGCTGGATTAATCAGTGTAGCGATAGTTTCTGCTTCATTAAGTTTACCGTCTTTGGTATATTCCTCACTAAACAAAATACTTACTCCCAGGTAAAAAATATTTCCCTATATCCTGGCTGCGATCGCTCGTTGCAGTCAAGGTTTAATAGGGACACTTTTTGCCTTACTTAGTAAGTTGTGATTTTAACCTTGATAATTTTTGTCTAATCACCCCAACGCCTAAAATATTGTCAATAAGCAAGCCTTAATGCGATATTTTTTCGCTTTATTGATACTGTGGGGTTCTTATTGACAAGATGGGCTTACCCTGCATTAATTTGTTAACGAGCAGTAGCCATTCGACGACATTAATCTGTTAACGACGACAAATAAGAGCGTTATTCGACACCAAAAATCGGGATGACTGGATTCGAACCAGCGGCCCCTTCGTCCCGAACGAAGTGCGCTACCAAGCTGCGCTACATCCCGCCATAAAAATGGCATACCAAACACAGCATAACATGAAGAGTGATGAATTACAAACTATATAAGGAGACAAGGGGGACAAGGGGGACAAGGGGGACAAGGGGGACAAGGGGGACAAGGGGGACAAGGGGGACAAGGGGGACAACTAACTCCTAACTCCTAACCCCTAACAACTAACCACTAACTCCTAACTCCTAACTCCTAACTCCTAACTCCTAACTCCTAACTCTTAGCTCCCAACTTCCCGCAAGCTTGCTACCATAAACGAATGTATATCTCGATAGAAGCGGATTGTGACAGTTAAACCAGACTGGTTGCGGGTAAAAGCCCCTCAATGGGAGCGCGTCGGTAATGTTAAAGAAATTTTGCGGGATTTAGCCCTCAATACCGTTTGCGAAGAAGCATCTTGTCCGAATATTGGTGAATGCTTCAATGCTGGTACTGCCACGTTTTTGATTATGGGACCAGCTTGTACACGCGCTTGTCCTTACTGTGATATTGATTTTGAGAAAAAACCCAAAGCATTAGACCCCACTGAACCCGCACGATTAGCAGAAGCAGTAAGACGCATGAAATTAAATCATGTGGTAATCACTTCTGTAAACCGCGATGATTTACCCGATGGTGGTGCTTCTCAATTTGTTCGTTGTCTTGAAGGAATTCGCACTGTCTCACCTCACACCACAATTGAGGTGTTAATTCCTGACTTGTGTGCTAACTGGGATGCTTTGGCGGTAATTTTACAAGCTGCCCCAGAAGTGCTAAACCACAATACCGAAACAGTTCCGCGTTTATATCGTCGAGTACGTCCCCAAGGTAATTATGAAAGGACGTTGGAATTAATTAGGCGATCGCGTCAACTTGCACCGAAAATTTACACCAAATCCGGTATCATGGTTGGACTCGGTGAAACTGATGAGGAAATCCGCGCTTGTATGCAAGATTTGCGGAATGTAGATTGCGATATCTTGACAATTGGACAATATCTCCAACCCAGTCAAAAGCATCTGAAAGTCGATAACTTCATTCATCCAGAACAATTCGCTGCTTGGAAAGCTTTCGGTGAAGAAATCGGATTTTTACAAGTTGTTTCCTCCCCATTGACAAGAAGTTCATATCATGCAGAGCAGGTTAGGGAATTAATGGAACGGTATCCAAAGGGTGAGGAGTGAGGATTTAGTGAGCGTTTTTGGGTTTGGGGCGATCGCGTTTTATAACGATGCGGTTCAGCGGCAGCAAGTAACCTTGAACTGCCACTGACAACCTCTATTCCTTCCGCAGAATACGCATTGTTAGATACCCGTTAGCCTATCTGTATTGTTTAAACTCAAAGTGGTAGACTTGACCTTTATCTATATCTAAGAGTAATCTGTATTCCCGATACCCAAAATGCGGCAATTGTCTCTTGCTCTCGAACTACTCAACTCTGAACCAGCTAATATAAATTGGTTTCAGGATATCTTAACTACTCTTCAGGTGAGGCAAGAGACTGTATGGACTGATAATTTCGGCAAGTCTCTTCGTAAATGCTTGCGGCAACAGGGCATTGCTCCGGTTAAAACACTTAGCTTGTTTTCTGGGGGTGGTGGACTAGATATTGCATTTCACGATTCTGGATTTGAAATAGTCCAGATGATTGAATTGGAAGCCAAATATATTCAGACACTACAAAAAAATTCTCAACCTGGGAAATGGTTAGAAGGTTCTAAACCGATTTGTATTGACATCAGAGACTATTCACCCGATCCCGATCTCAAAGTAGATTTCATAATTGGAGGTCCACCATGTCAAACCTTTTCTGCGGCAGGACGTAGAGCGGCTGGGGTATCTGGAACAACAGACGCTAGGGGAACACTATTTCAAGAATATGTTCGCATTCTAAAACTGCTTCAACCTAAAGGATTTCTATTTGAGAATGTATATGGAATTACTGGGGCAAACGGAGGAGAAGCATGGCAAGAAATCCAAGAAGCTTTTCGGGAAGTTGGATATAGTATTTATTTCCGTATTCTAGATGCTGCTGACTACGGTGTTCCTCAGCATCGGGAGCGTTTGTTTATTGTTGGTTTGAAACAAGGAAAATATTTATTCCCATATCCTACTCACGGTTTTGATTCCCTCGACCAGCAGCCGTATTATTCGGCAGCAAAGGCTGTAGAAGGTGCTGATATTTCAGACATAGAAGCAGGTTTAGGTGGACGATTTGGTCATTTACTTGGAGATATTCCACCTGGGCTTAACTACAGTTTTTATACAAAAGAAATGGGTTATCCCAACCCCATTTTTAGTTGGAGATCAAAATTCTCTGATTTCCTCTACAAAGCAGATCCAGATACCCCAGTGCGAACAATCAAAGCGGCTGGTGGGCAATATACTGGTCCCTTTAGTTGGGAAAACCGTAGATTTTCTATCTCTGAATTAAAGCGTTTACAGACTATTCCTGATGACTACGAAATAGTTGGTAATCGACAAGTTGCCCTACAGCAAATTGGAAATTCGGTTCCTTCTCAATTAGGCAGAATCCTAGCCCTTAGCATTTTAGATCAAGTAATAAACGTTGAATTACCCTTCAACCTAGCTTATTTACCTCAAAGTAAAAAATTAGGTTTCAGACAGCGCAAAAGAAGGTTGACAGAGGTTTACCTTCAAAAAGCCCAAACTGCGATCGATGAACTGTTTAAGGAAGGGAAAATTACCGATTCAGCTGATTCTAAGTATGAGGATAAGGGAGAGTCTACCAGATTTTTATCTATAGAAACTTTTTCATGGACAAAAGAACCATCTCCTGAGTCTGTAAAGATTTACTTGGATTATGAATTAAATGATTCTTCTTGGACGATTACAGCAAGTACTAATGGCAATTGGGAGGAACCGGATCAATTTGTCATTGATGTATATCCCTCATATGGTTATGATGAGTGGTTTCTTGGTACGAACTCAGTTAAGCTGTGCGCTAAACAGTTAAATGCACAAGTCTTTACATCTGTTTGGAAAGCCTTTGAAGAAAAGTTAAATGAGGCTACAGGCAAAGCAGATTTAGTGCAGTTATCTGGGTACTATCAGTACAAGGCTCGCATCAGTGGAGTAATGAACTTTTGTGCCAAGTCGAAAGTTAATTCGTTTTGGCGTGTAGTTCAATGTGTAACCAGATGTATTGGTACTGCTGCTCAACTTAAAGCAACAGGATTTTCAGAACAGTGGGGTGTCAAAGAAGAAGATATACTTTTCTACCTTCAGTCTTTAAAGGCTATGGGTTACGAAGTTAGAAGTCACAATACTAATCCGCAGATTCCCGCAGGTGAGTATCTGATCCCTTATGCCTTCCCTACACTGAATCCTCATAGCGTTCAACTCCGTAAAATTTTATAGCTGCTGTATGAGTGAACTGCACTTGAGAGTTTATGCAAATAGGAGTGAACTGATTCTTCCTGATGGCACAGTTGAAGCCTTTCAGGAAGGAGGAATGAATCAAGCTGCAAAGACACGATACAGAAAAATAGCAACAGAGCTTTCTAACGGTTATTTAGAAAGACAAATCTTGGCTTGTAGAGATAGATCGTCAAATCTTGACTTTTCAGAACTAACACAAGCGCATAGATACCTTTTGGACAGATTAATTCAGTCAATAACTAGTGAAGTTGGTAGAGCCTTAGTTGGGCTGACAATACTACAATTATGCGTTAAGTCAATTGAGCCAGAACAAAATATTAGATTGCACAAAGGCAGCACAAGCACAAGAGATTTTTCTTGGTGTGATGGCATTTCTATGCGCTCTCTTGATAAACAATACATCACACCCGTTTTGCGAAGATATGAATTGCTAAGGCTAAATGCTGATGGTTTTATGATGACTCGCAGCCTAGCAGAAAATTACCCATATTCAACCGTATACAAAGCAAACATGCGAGGTGCGCGTTCTGAGTGGGTAAGCCTTGTTGAAGCTACAGAGAAAGATGAAGTAGCTGCTGATGTTGCATTACAGTATCTTCTTTCACAGTTGCTCAATCAAGCAGATAACTTTAAAAGATTAACTTCACAAGCGATCGAGAAACTTAATTTATTTTTTGAAGCAACGGTTATTAATCAAGAAATCGCATTAAGCCTCATTCTGCGTCACATTAATCAATCTGATTATGCTGCTCGATTAATGGAGATTGCCATGCACAGTTTGATGCAGGCTATGCAAGAGTATCAAGTTTTTCCAAACAGTCTTTTGAAACCTCTTTCACAAATGCGTTCAGCCAACAAAAAGCATGGGAATATCGGTGACATTGAACTTTTAGAAGATAGACAGATTGTGGAAGCTTGGGATGCCAAATATGGTAAATCATATCTACGAGATGAGATTGAGGAATTATCAGAAAAACTGGAGGTGCATCCTGCTGTTAGACGGGCTGGTTTTGTTACAAGTCTTGAACCTGAGCGGCTTGATGAGTTGGAACCCAGATGTGAGGAGATTTCGGAAATTTACGGAATATCTTTAGAAGTCCTGACTTTTGAAGAGTGGATTGGAGAACAGTTTGAACGTGCATTGACCGAGGAAACCGCTTCGGGGCAAGAACTTGCTGTGGCTTGGCTTACAGCGTACACCGAATCTTTGGCACAGCGACGCAGAGAAATTGCTCCGATTGACGAACCTTGTTACCAATGGCTGTTAACAATAAACGAAATCTTGACCCAAGAGCTACCGGATACCGCCCGCAGTCCCCTAGATTAGAGATAATATTTTTAAAGCAATAATCCTCAAAACCCATGACTCAAGCCTTACCCAAGCTAGTAACCTTCGAGGAATTTGTCGATCGCCTAAGAAAAAATTCTTCTTCACGCTACGAACTGCATAACGGAGAAATTGTTGAGATTGCACAACCAGTTGGGGAACATGAAGAAGTTAAAAGCTTTCTGGGTGTCGAAATACCTGTTGAAATCAAACGTCTCGGATTGCCCTACGGTATTCCCAACCAAGTTATAGTTAGACCCCCTGAAAAAGATTCTGGTTACTTTCCAGATGTTTTAGTACTAAACCGTGCAAATCTGGTAAACGAAACATTATGGAAAAAAGAATCTACCCTCAGTTTGGGTGCATCGATACCCTTAGTTATTGAGGTTGTATCAACTAATTGGCGTGATGATTATCACTTTAAATATGCTGATTATGAAGAGATGGGCATACCTGAATACTGGATTGTCGATTATGCTGCATTAGGTGGACGTAATTTTATCGGCAACCCCAAACAACCGACAATATCCGTCTGTAACTTGGTTGACGAGGAATATCAAATAACCAAGTTTCGAGATAATGACCGGATTGTATCCCAAACTTTTCCCGATTTAAACCTCACCGCAAACCAGATTTTTCAAGCTGGTGTAGTGTAGCAAACTTTTGTCTAGCTTGATGTAGCGCCCGGATGGTATTTCTCTCGAAAATCCCAAGCAAGAATTCTCAAAACCTATGACCCAAGCCTTACCCAAACTACTAACCTTTGATGAATTTATCGCGTGGTATCCGGAGAAATCTGAGGTACGCTACGAACTGCACAATGGGGTAATTGTTGAAATGCCGAAACCGAAAGGAAAACATAGTAATGTTACAGGCTTCATTATTGAAGAATTAATCTTGGGTATCATCCAGATTGAAAAACGCGGTGTTTGGACAATTCCTAGAGAATCGATTGTAAAACCCAGTAGTGAAAAATCTGGTTATGAACCTGACATTATTGTTTTAGATCGGGAAAACATGGGCAACGAAACACGTTGGGAAAGCGAATCAGTTATTGAAAAAGCTAGTTCAGTCAAATTAATTGTCGAGGTTGTATCAACCAACTGGCGCGATGATTACTATTTGAAATATGCTGATTATGAAGAGATGGGTATCCCTGAATACTGGATTGTCGATTATGCTGCATTAGGTGGACGTAATTTTATCGGCAACCCCAAACAACCGACAATATCCGTCTGTAACTTAGTTGACGGAGAATATCAGATAATTAAGTTTCGAGATAGCGATCGCATTGTATCCCAAACTTTTCCCGATTTAAACCTCACCGCAAACCAGATTTTTCAAGCTGGTGTAGTGTAATGCACCTTATATTATTGATGGTGCGTTGCGCGTACCGCGACAACACAACGCCAGTTGCTACAACGGAGGAAACCTCCCTTCTCCTTCGGAGACGCTCCGCGAACGGGTTCGCCACTTCGACGGGACCCAAACCGACACCGCCGAGTGGACTCACCGCAACGCACTGGCTCCCCTACTACGAAAATTTCAAATCCAAAGTTGACTAATCTAAAATCGACTAATTTAAAATCAATTGCTGTTCTCGGTGCGGGTGCGTGGGGATCTAGTTTAGCATCTATAGCCGAAGCTAACAATCATCAGGTAAATATTTGGTCGCGTAATGGTTCCCAAACTTTGGCGGAAGTTGTGGAAAATGCCTCGGCGATCGTTTCCGCGATTTCCATGAAAGGAGTACGCGAAGTCGCTACGCAATTACAGGGTTTATCGATTCCACCAAAAGCGGTTTTTGTGACTGCGACAAAAGGGTTAGAGCCAGAAACAATTAGCACACCATCGCAAATTTGGCAAGAAACTTTTCCGAGTCATCCGGTTGTGGTGCTGTCGGGACCAAATTTATCGAAAGAAATTCAACTAGAATTACCAGCAGCAACGGTAGTAGCCAGCATAAGTAAAGATGCTGCTGAGTTTGTGCAGTTAGTATTTTCCTCTAGTCGTTTCCGGGTTTATACGAATTCCGACCCCTTGGGAGTGGAACTTGGGGGTACATTAAAGAATGTGATTGCGATCGCATCTGGTGTGTGTGATGGCTTACAATTGGGAACCAACGCCAAAGCTGCTTTAGTCACTCGTGGTTTGACAGAAATAATTCGCATCGGCAACTTATGGGGTGCGAAAACAGAAACATTTTATGGTTTATCTGGTTTAGGTGATTTGCTAGCAACCTGCAACAGTCCTCTAAGTCGCAATTATCAAGTTGGCTACCAAATGGCTTGTGGTAAAACACTCACAGAAGTTCTCGCTCATTTAGAAGGAACCGCAGAGGGAGTCAACACTTGCCAAGTTTTGATGCAACGAGCCAAGCAGCGGAATATATCCATGCCGATTACCGAGCAAGTATATCGCTTACTTCAAGGTGAAGTCACCCCACGACAAGCGCTTGATGAACTGATGCTGCGAGACATCAAGCCAGAATACAGTTATTAACCTTGTGGAAATAGTTGGTTGTTAGCGGTTAGTTGTTAGTTGCTGGTTGTCTATGGATATTTCTTCACCACTATCCACTATCCACTATCCACTATCCACTAACCACTAACCACTATCCACTATCCACTATCCACTATCCACTACCAATTACCCATTACCAATTACGAATATTCTCTGTTGAAAAATTAGTAAATCATCAGGAAATCACTCAGATACCTGTGTAGATAGGACTATGCGTATGATAAACGTAATTTTTCCTTGTCTATGTTTATACCACGTTACAAAAGTCACAGTCAAGATAAATTAAGGTGGAAATCTTGACTAAGTAATTTCTAGTTTAACAACCAGCTGACGATTTGAATAGCTATTGGTTCAATCAGATTTCAGCTGCCGAACAAGTAAGAAAATAAGGTATTAAATAAAATCAGTACAGTTTTTTTCAAAAAAATTGCTAACTGAACCCTTAACCGTGTTAGTTCACCTAAAATCACGGGAACAATAGCAACAGTTGATTAGCTGACCGAAATCTATTGTTACCTGGAGCCATTGAGACGAGCCTTATGCCAGCAACATCTTTTTACGCAGATGCAGCCTACGAAACCCAACAGTCCTCTCAGGTTTTTGACCCAGAACTCACAATTGATGAGACTGAGTTGCCAATAGAAGAACTGGAAGAACTGGAAATGGCTGCTGTTGAGCCTGCTAGCTTTTCTAGCACAAACCGTCGCAGCACAGATTTAGTACGTCTGTATCTTCAAGAAATTGGTCGGGTTCGGTTGTTAGGTCGGGATGAAGAGGTTTCAGAAGCTCAAAAAGTTCAACGTTACTTGCGGATGCGGACACTACTTGCTAGTGCTGCCAAGCAAGGAGATGCAATAATTTCACCATATCTCCGGTTAATCGAAGTTCAGGAACGTTTGACATCTGAACTAGGACATCGCCCGTCTTTAGAAAGATGGGCAGCCACTGCTGGTATAATCTTGTCGGATCTCAAGCCGACTTTAGCAGATGGCAAACGGCGGTGGGCAGAAATTGCCAAGATGACAGTGGAAGAACTGGAGCAAATTAAGACCCAAGGACTCCAGGCAAAAGAACACATGATCAAGGCTAATCTTCGCCTAGTGGTGTCTGTAGCCAAAAAATATCAAAATCGCGGCTTGGAATTGTTGGATTTAGTCCAAGAAGGCACACTCGGCTTAGAGCGAGCAGTTGAGAAGTTTGATCCCACCAAAGGTTATCGTTTTAGCACCTACGCTTACTGGTGGATTCGTCAAGGAATTACACGAGCGATCGCTACTTCTAGCCGCACAATCCGTCTACCTGTCCACATCACCGAAAAGCTGAACAAAATCAAAAAAGCTCAACGCAAAATTGCCCAAGAAAAAGGTCGCACTCCGACTTTAGAAGATTTAGCTGTAGAGTTAGAAATGACCCCAGCTCAAGTTCGGGAAGTTTTGTTACGCGTACCTCGCTCCGTTTCTCTAGAAACTAAGGTTGGTAAAGATAAAGACACCGAATTAGGCGAATTGCTCGAAACCGACGGTGTTACCCCAGAAGAAATGTTAATGCGAGAATCTTTACAAAAAGACTTGCAGCATCTTTTGTCAGATTTAACCAGCCGCGAGCGCGATGTAATTCTCATGCGCTTTGGTTTAGCTGATGGTCATCCTTACTCCTTAGCAGAAATTGGACGCGCTCTCGACTTATCCCGCGAACGAGTACGGCAAATTGAATCCAAAGCTTTGCAAAAGCTGCGCCAACCCAAGCGCCGCAATTTGATCCGCGACTATTTGGAATCTCTAAGCTAGGGGTAATGGGTAATGGGTAATGGGTAATGGGTAGTGGGTAATGGGTAATGGGTAATGGGTAAAAACTCTTACCAATTATCTATTACCTATTACCTATTACCCATGACCAATCCCCTTACAGAAAATTATTTGCATTTGAATGAGCCTAAGTTGCCCCAGCATTTTTGTTACAAGTCCTTGAGGGCGGGGATCGCTGATTATTTCTCTTGTCATCAAGATCCCATGACTTGTATTTGAGCATTAAGTAAATATTCGCAATAAGCCATGATTGTTGCAAATTGCTCAAAATTTTTGTTATATTCTCAACTAACAATCTTTGTTGAGAAATATTAGTATGACTATCTACTCAGCTACTTCACTCAGGGCAGAACTAAACGAACGCGGGTGGCGTCTGACTCCGCAACGTGAAACAATTCTACACATTTTTCAGGAACTTCCGCAAGGGGAACATCTCAGTGCGGAGGATCTTTACCATAGATTAGAAGTCGATGGCGAAGGAATCAGCTTATCAACTATTTATCGCACGTTGAAGCTGATGGCAAGGATGGGAATTTTACGGGAACTAGAATTGGGAGAGGGACATAAACATTATGAACTCAACCAGCCTTACCCGCATCATCACCATCACCTGATTTGTGTAAGATGCAACGCGACTATTGAGTTCAAAAACGATTCTATTTTAAAAATTGGTGCAAAAACTGCTCAAAAAGAAGGCTATCAGTTGCTTGACTGTCAACTAGCAATCCATGCGGTTTGTCCCAAGTGCCAACGGGCACTAATGCCACTTTAGCACTTGGGGTTATCAGGGATCGCGCTACACAACCTTCACGAAATTTTTAGGTAATTTCCAATTGCTGTGATGGAGGGTAAGCAACCGATTGGGGACTTATATTGACAACACCGAAGCGGATGCTAGTAGCGTCCGCTTTTAACGTCATTGAGACTGATGCCGTAAAATTGTTGTGCCTGTCTAATCGCTTTTTTGGTGTCATTCCCCATCACACCGTTGAGAGTACCTTTATAAAAACCTTTTTCATGTAGTCGTCGTTGAATTTCCAAGACATTAAATTCATTGTTGGAACCAGAGGTAACTAAACTATATAATTTGGCTCTGGTTGTGGGACCGGCTACACCACTTGATGCTAAATAATTAGCGGTTTGAAACCTGCGAACAGCATCTGCGGTATAAGGACCGTAGTAGCCATTTGGGTCTCCTTCTAAATATCCGGCTTTAATCAACTGTTCTTGAACAACTCTAACTGCCTCACCGCGATCGCCGATTTGCAGTTTATCATCATTACTGCGTTTGGGAGTATCTTCTCCATAACCAATGCCACTTGCGGGCAATCTGCGTTGTGTTGCAGGTCCAACAACACCATCAGCATCTAATTTATAAGCTTGTTGAAAGCGCTTAACAGCTTCTTCAGTAATCGAACCAAATATGCCGGTCGAGTTACCGTAATAATAGCCTGCCACTCGCAACTGTTCTTGCAAAACTCTCACCTCTTCACCTTCGTCACCTTTAGCGAGTAAGTTGGGATTGCTACGCTTGGTGGCAACTGTAGTTTGAGTGGGTTTTTTCGCTTGTGTTGTTTGAGTGGGTTTTTTCGCTTGTGTTGTTTGTGGTTTTTTGGCAACTGTAGTTTGAGTGGGTTTTTTCGCTTGTGTTTCTGTGTTAACAACAACAGGTTTGTTAGCTTGTCTACCCACAGATGGAGCACGCCAACTCTCTAATTTTTGCATCGTTGTTGCGCTGGCAACGCCATCAACTGGTAAACCAGCAGATTTTTGAAAGCGTCTGACAGCATCTTCTGTCGGAAAGTCAAATACTTGACTTACGGGAGCTTGATAAAATCCTGTCCGTTGTAATTGTTGTTGCAAATTCCTGACAGAAGGTCCTTGATCGCCTCTTTCTAGCGCCAAGGCACTGCTGACAACAGAAAGAACAGATAAGGTGACGGCAAGGGGTAACATATATCCCCAAGCCTTGCTAGAAAGCCGTTTCCAGTCGGGTGCTGCTGCTTTATTTAATAAACCGCTAAGGGAAACTAATTCACTGGATGGGCTTTCTTCGTAAACAAAAGCTAAGTGTAAATACGCTAGATTCTCCATACTTGTTTCCTACACCTGTATTTCCTTATTTTTCTTCAATTGCTGCTTCAGCTTGATGAACTAAGTTTCGCAAATTTTCCACTGTTTGTATATTTACATCCTGCCATAAACCGCGCTTATGTGCTTCTAACATTCTCTCAGCAATATCACGCAATGCCCACGGATTCTTTTCTTGGATAAATTCACAAACTGTGCGATCGCCTAAATAAGCTTCGACAATCCCCTGATACATATGGTCTTCGACGCATTTTGCTGTAGCATCGTAAGCAAATAAATAATCCACCGTCGCTGCCATTTCAAATGCTCCTTTATAACCGTGACGCATCATTCCCGCAATCCATTTAGGATTAACTACACGAGAACGATATACCCGTGCGATTTCTTCTTTCAGGTGACGGACTCGCGGGTTAGCGGGAATAGAATTATCACCAAAATAGGTTTGAGGATTTTTTAAGCGTATCGAACGTACTGCTGCTGTTAAACCGCCTTGAAATTGATAATAATCATCAGAATCGAGCAGATCGTGTTCGCGGTTATCTTGGTTTTGCAGCACTATTTGCATGTGCTTTAGGCGTTGCTCAAATGCTTCAGGGTTGGGGAGTGGGGACTGGGGAGTGGGGGAGTGGGGGAGTGGGGGAGTGGGGAGTGAGGAGTTAGGAGTTAGGAGTGAGGAGTTATTAATTGCTTTGTCTTCTTGTCCTCCTTGTCCACGCCAGTCGCTACAACGGAGGGAACCTCCGCAACGCGCTGGCTCCCCTTGTCCTCCTTGTCCTCCTTGTCCTCCTTGTCCCGAAGAATAAGCATAGCAACTCCAATTTATGTAAGCACGGGCTAAATCCTCGTCATCTGTCCAATTTTGTGATTCGATTAAGCCTTGGAGTCCAGCACCGTAAGCACCTGGTTTAGAACCAAAAATCCGGTAACGCGATCGCACTTGCGCTTCTTCTGAAGTTAAACCTTCTGCAATCCAAAAATCTGTTTCTTCCTGTACTTGCGCTGCTAGGGGGTTTTGTGCTATAGGTTCATCTAACGCCGCCACTGCTTGCACCGCCGTATCAAATAAATCAATTAAATTCGGAAAAGCATCCCGAAAAAAGCCAGAAATTCGCAACGTTACATCTACGCGAGGACGCCCCAAAACCGAAAGGGGCAAAATTTCCAAATCCACCACCCGCCGCGCCATACCATCCCACACAGGCTGCACACCCAGCAAAGCCAACGCCTCAGCGATATCATCACCGCCAGTCCGCATTGTGGCAGTTCCCCACACAGATAATGCCAATGTTTTTGGATACTCCCCATGTTCTTGCGTGTAACATTCAATGAGAGTTTCCGCTGCCTTTCTGCCTATATCCCAAGCCGTTTCTGTGGGAATGGCGCGAATATCAATTGAGTAAAAGTTTTTACCTGTGGGCAAGACTTCCGGGCGTCCGCGTGTGGGAGCGCCGGCAGGAGCGCTAGGGACATATCCCCCATCAAGTCCGTGTAACAAGTAGACAATTTCTTCGTCTGTTTGTTGGAGAGCAGGAAGAAGACGCGATTGTATCCAGTTTAGGACTGGGGGGAGTGGGGAGTTGGGAGTGGGGAGTTGGAAGTAGTGGGGTGCAATCAATTGTTCTACCAACTCGGCAGCGTATTCTTCTAATACTTCAACAACATCACCTGCCGTGCGGCAAGAATTAAGCCTCACGCAAAGACGCGAAGACGCAAAGGAATCTGACTTTGCGTCTTTGCGACTTTGCGTGAGAAAAAACTCTTTTCCCAAATCTGCCGTGAGGGGGTCGAAATCTAAACCTAAATCTTCAGCTATAGCGCGGGTGAATCCGATATGATGACGATTGGGTGTACGAGCGATCGCTACTATTAAATCTCGCAACTGACGACCATCAGGACATCGCCCAAAAATGTGCAACCCATCGCGGATTTGAGCCTCTTTTAATTCACAAAGATAACCATCAAGGTGGTTAATTGGTAATAGGGAATTGGGAATGGGTAATTGGGAATTGGTGAGCAGTCCGTTGGGCGGCTCTGCCGACTTGAAGGAACTGCGAACCCGGAGGGTAATTGGGAATTGGTCTTGGCTATTACCTATTACCCATTCTCCATTACCCATTTTCAAATCTTGATGTAAATTTTCTTGAAGAATTAGTTGAGTAATGCGATCGCATATCGTTGGCAAACGCGAAGGATCTAAACTTTCAGCCTCATAATACTCATCAATCAAATTTTCCAACTGTTGCAAAGAACCATAAAGTTCCGCACGAGTCATCGGCGGCGTCAGATGATCTATAATCACCGCTTGAGCGCGACGCTTCGCTTGTGAACCCTCACCAGGGTCATTCACAATAAACGGATACAAATGAGGAAGCGCTCCCAAAGCCACTTCTGGATAACAACTATCCGATAAAGCCACACTTTTACCTGGTAGCCATTCCAGATTTCCATGTTTCCCCACATGAACCACAGCATCAGCAGCAAAACATGTCCTTACCCAATAATAAAAAGCTAGATAACCATGAGTCGGTTCCAAATCTGGCGCGTGATAATTCAAACTAGGGTCAATATCATAACCCCGCGCCGGCTGAACACCCACAAAGACATTACCGAACTGAATTCCGGGAATGGGGAAAGGAGGGGGAGAGGGGGGGAGGGGGAGAGGGGGGGAATAATACTTACTTTGTTCTTCCTTCTTCGCGTCCTTCTCCTGTCGGAGACGCTGCGCGAACGCGACTTCGCGGTTCGTTTCAAAACCAAAACCCCACCGCTCACCAACACCCTGCCTTACACCCTCCGGTAAACCAGCAAAATACTTTTCATACTCCGCCATAGAAACACATTGCTGTACCGGACGCCACTCTTTACCTTCCGGATCGTTCGTCACCCCACTTGTAAGACGTTGAATCAACTCGTCTCCATCTGCGGGTAGATTTTCTACATGATATCCAGCAGACTGCAAAGCCTTAAGAATTTCCACACAACTAGCCGGCGTATCGAGTCCCACACCATTAGCAATGCGACCATCGCGGGTGGGATAATTAGCCAAAATTAAAGCTACATGACGTTCTTCCGGTGGTGTTAAGCGCAGACGCACCCAATTTGCGGCTAAGTCCGCGACAAACGAAATCCGCGAAGCGATCGCTTCATAAACTACCACATCCGTTTGTAAATTCGGATTGCGAGTTTGCACAGCCTTAAAAGACACAGCGCGGCTAATAATGCGTCCATCCACTTCAGGTAACGCCACATTCATCGCCATATCGCGGGGTGAAAGTCCTTGAAACTGCGACTCCCACTGTTCAACAGAACCACCAGAAAGAATAACCTGCAATACCGGCACATCTAATTTTTGCCATAATTCAAGCTGGGGTGTTTCTGTATCCAACCGCGCCAAAGAAAAACTGGTAGTATTTAGCAGCAGTGCAACTTGTTCTGAATCTTTTGGCTGAAAAAACTCGATTAACTCAGCTTGGACATCGCGATCGCGCAACGAAGAAACAAACAAAGGCACAGCTTCTAAATTCCGCTTTGCCAAAGCTTCGCACAAAACATCAATTACCTTGGTATTTCCCGCTAGATAATGAGCGCGGTAGAAGATGATGCCAACTTTGGGGAGGGGACGAGTGGGGGAGAGGGGGAGGGGAGGAGTGGGGGAGAGGGAGAGGGGGGAATATAAACCGACACGCGGCACTACTTGCGGTAATGGGGGATTAAAAGAAGTTGAAAGGCAAATATCGGTAATATACTTGAGAGCATTGACAATATTTTCTACGCCACCTTCGCGGAAGTATTGCCATACTAGGTTTACAGCAGTTACAGTCAAAGTTGAGAAAGTGATTAAATCGGCATCAAGAGCATCGTCTCCTGGCATTACAATTAGGGTTGTGCCATTACGCTGGACAATTTCCTGCACTACTTCCAAACCGTAAGACCAGTAGGAGCGTCCTCCTAACAGTCGTAAAATTATTACCTGGGCAAATTCCAAAACTTGTTCGGCGTATGTGTCAATGTTTATTTGATTCTGTAACTGCAATAAATTGGCGACTCTTAATGCCGGAAACGTTGATGGTAATTTGGGGAATGCAGCTGCCAAAGTCTGAATATCCGTATCAGCAGCCGTAATAAATACCAAAGGGGCTGGAGTTTGTTCAAAAAAAACTACGCCTTCTGAGTTATTCCATCCTACAGATGTGGCATTTATTCGATGCATAATCTTCTATTACCGTTTTAAACTGTTGGTTAGGAAACAAAAAAAACTTTATCGCACAGCATCCAGCCGTTCTCACTCTAATTTTTGAAAATGCTTAGTTCTCCTGATTTGAGCTTTTCTCGAATTTTGCCAATAGATGTATTTAATCAGCTTGGGGAATTGTTGCAGCAGATGCAACTTGAAGCAGTGGGAAGTGCAGCTTTGGTTCTGACAGAGGCTGTGCTAGCACGGATTATGAGCAAGAGTGAGAGGCAAAAGCAAAAGTTTACGTTGGTGGTTTCAGAGCAGTTTAGCGCTCTGTTGGTGGGAAACCAAGAAGAAAACGTAGGAATGTGCGTTGCAGGAAGTTTTCCTGATTTAAATGAAGTGTCTTTGCCACAAGGGGAAAATCAGATCGAGAGAGAATTTATCCCACTGACTCCGGACGCTACATTATACGCTAGTTTGACGTTTAATTCACAAGCGATCGCCGACTTTATCTCCCAACTGAAAGATTTGTTTGCTCATGATTCTCACACTTACCAGCACCTCGAACGCTATCTGCAAATTCCCAGTATTAATGATGCCACGCTTCAAGGCAAATTCACGCTGTTGTTATTAGAATATCTGCTGCCGCTACAAAATCAGTTTTTTACAGCCTCAGATACCAACTTTAATCATGTTTCTGTCTGTCAGCCAATAGAAGATGCCCTGAAAAAACAGATTTCTCAAGAACGATTATTAAATCAGGTGACAACTCAGATCCGCAAAAGCCAGGATTTGCAGGTAATTATGGCAACAGCGATCGCACAAGTGCGGGAGTTTTTGCAATTAGATAGATTGGTAATCTATAAATTTGATGAATCAGCACTTAAGAGGAGCCAGTCAAGACTTGCCAAATCAAAGACGCAATCACAGCAAAATTGGCAGCAATATAGAGGTTGTATTGTATATGAAGCGCGTGCTACAGATACTATTCCATCGGTGTTGAATTATCAAGAAAAAAATTGCTTTGTGCCGCCTTTTGAATGTTGGGAGAAGTATCGCCAAGGCTTTACTTTAGCTGTTGATGATGTAGAAAAAACTTATGTTTTGTCAGAGTGTTTGTTGAACTTTTTAAGGAGAAGTAAAGTCCGGGCAAAGTTAGCAGCACCGATTATTTATGAGGATAAACTTTGGGGACTGTTGATTGCTAATCAGTGCCATGATTCACATCATTGGACTGAAAGTGAAATAAATTTGCTGACTTCTATAGCTGAACAATTAGCGATCGCTATTTATCAATCTGAGTTAATGCGATCGCTGACTGAAGAAAAACAAACTCTGGAACACCGAGTAATTGAGCGGACAATGGCGCTACGCGAAGCTTTAGTTGCTGCTGAAGCCGCTAGCCGCCTGAAAAGTGAATTTCTCGCGACTATCAGCCATGAATTGCTCACTCCTTTAACTTATGTAATCGGTATGTCTTCGACTTTGTTACGCTGGCCCATAGGAGAATTAAGTCAGCGTCAACGAGACTATCTACAAACAATCCACGACAGTGGAGAACATTTATTAGAAATGATAAATGACATCCTCGATTTATCGCAAATAGAGGCAGGAAAAGCAGTTTTAAATATTTCGGAATTTTCTTTAACGAATATAGCTCAAAGAACTGTAGAATCGTTGCAAGAAAAAGCGATAAGCGAGCAGATACAATTTAAACTAGATTTACAAATCGATTGCCAACGCGATCGCTTTACCGCCGATGTATCGCGAGTAGAACAAATTCTCTGGAATCTGTCAAGTAATGCCATCAAATTTACCCCAGAAGGTGGTAATGTAACTTTACGTCTTTGGGTAGAAGACGACAACGCCATCTTTCAAGTAGAAGATACTGGTATTGGCATTCCCGAAGAGCAATTGCCATTACTATTTGAAAAATTTCAACAACTAGATACACCACTACGCCGTCGCTATGAAGGCACCGGCGTTGGTTTGGCATTAACCAAACAACTCATAGAACTGCATCGCGGTCGAATTGAAGTAGAATCAACGGTAGCCATTGGCTCAATTTTTACCGTCTGGATACCGCAACAACCGATGAAAGTGGGGAGTTAGAAGTTAGGAGTTAGGAGTTAAGAGTTAGAAGTTAGGAGTTAAGAGTTAGGAGTTAAAAGTTAGGAGTTAGTGTTAATTCTCCCCCTCATCCCCCTCATCCCCCTCATCCCCCTCATCCCCCTCATCCCCCTTGTCTCCCCATCCCCCCATCCCCCCATCCCTCCTCCATGTCAATAGAAACCCTACGCCACGGATTAATTGTCTCCTGCCAAGCGCCTGTTGATTCGCCACTGCATGAACCAAGAGTAATTGCAGCGATCGCGCAAGCAGCTGTGAATAACGGTGCGATTGGCGTAAGAATCGATACCCCAGCACACATCAGCGCCGTGCGCGAACAAGTGAAAGTGCCAATTATTGGGCTATGGAAGCAAGTTATAGCAGGAACTGAAGTATACATTACGCCACAGTTTCATCATGCGTCTGCGGTGGCGAAAGCGGGAGCGGATATTATAGCGATTGATGCGACTACGAGAAATCGCCCTGAGGGTGAAACAGTAAGCGATATCATTGCTCGGATTCATCAGGAATTAGGCAAATTAGTAATGGCAGATGTAGATACAATCGAGGCGGCTGTTTTAGCTACAAAAGCTGGTGCTGACATTGTAGGGACAACGCTTTTTGGATACACTGCTGCAACTAAGCATCTTGCTCCCCCCGGTTGGGAACTCCTGAAGCAGATGGTAGAATTAGACATTCCCGCGATTTGTGAAGGTGGCATTTCCTCACCTCAGATGGCGCGTCAAGCTTTAGATTTAGGGGCATACGCAGTAGTCGTAGGTACTGCGATTACCGGGATAGATTTGCAAGTTAAAGCGTATATCAGACAACTGACGTATTGCGATGCTTAAAATTTGGAACAAAAGCCTCAAACTTTCTCAAGAACTCTCCCTCTGGAGCCTCAACGATAAAATTAAAAGCCTTACAGCTTATTAGCTATCAACTTAGCATAGCTTTCTGGACCAAATACTCCATCTGGCTCCAGTAAATTATCTCTCTGAAATTTTTCAACAGCTGATTTTGTTAATGACCCAAAGTTGCCATCTGTTTTACCAACTTTATATCCTTTATCTTTTAGTTTTTGTTGAAGTTCTTGAACATCAGACCCTATATTGCCATATTGGAGATAAACTAAATTGGCATAGTTTTTGCTTTTCAGGAAGTTTGCTAAAGCTTGATTATTTGCTTTCAAACCTTCAAAAAAGAATAGGATTTCGCCACGAATTCCAGAACGACGATTGTGGCGAATAGATTCCCACAAGGTATCAGGAGTAATTTGATAGTTGCCAGAGCGAATTAAAATGCCTGGTGATATTTTAGATAGGTTTTTTTGTTGAAAACGATCCACAACATTATCAACAAACCCTTTGTATGCGTCTAAACCCTGTGTATATAGCTGAGGATGAATTAAATCGACAATTTGACGATTTATCCAAGTAGGTACATCTTGTAAATATTCATTAAACCCAAAAGGATAAGAACTAGGAGACATAGAAACAATCAGGTTTGGATTAATCTTTTTGACTTCTCGATATAACTTTGCCAAAAAGTCATTCAAAATATTTGCTCGCCATTCAAGCCAAGGACGATTTTTGAAGTCTAAGGGTGGCTCTTCTCCAAATTGATTGCGATACAATACTTTAGTTTTATTGTCATAGCCTCCTTCTGAAGGCATGGCTGGTAAGCGATCGTCTCCTTGCACCCCGGCTATTTGATAATTTTTTGCTACCTCTAAAAAGAGATTTAACAAAAAATTTTGAACTTCTGGATCGAGGGAATTCATCCAGACTATATCATTTTTGATGAGGCGTTGTTGCTTTTTATCTTTACCTTCCCATTCAGGTTTTTTCTCGATGATATGCCCGCCATTGTTTTTATAGGCAGCAGCAAAACCATATTCAAACCAAGGAATTACCTCTAGTCCTAATGGTGTGGCTGCTTCAATCACTTCAGAAAGAATATCTCTCTTTGTAAAGGCAGGTAAAATTTCTACTCCAAAGTTCTTTTTTAAAGTAGCACTTGGATAAAGAGTGTAACCATTATTCCAAACCACTGGAAAGACTGTATTAAATCCAGTGTCTGCTAAGAGTTTCATTGCCTCAACGATATTTGCTTTGGAACTCAAGACATTACTAGCAGCAGTGGTTAACCAAACACCACGAATTTTTTTCATCATCTTTCTCTAATTTTTGATTTCGCCTTACAGAAACTATCTTCTCCGATTTGGGACTCCTTTTTACGCTTGGTGTACTAAGTACAGCATTTCATTAATACGATCGCGAATTAAAGAACCCCTCTCCAAACCTCTCACGCCAGGTGCTACAACGGGGGGAACCCCCGCAACGCACTGGCTCCCCGAAGCGGGGAGAGGCTAACAACGCATATTCTTTTCTCCAAACCTCTCACGCCAGGTGCTACAACGGGGGGAACCCCCGCAACGCACTGGCTCCCCGAAGGGGGGAGAGGCTAACAACGCATATTCTTTCGTACCAAGTTGTAGATTTTTGCCCCTTCCTTTCAAGGGAAGGGGTTGGGGTTAGGTTCCGTCGAACTCACATTAAAGAAAGGCACTCAAGAGTGCAATGCCAATGCATCCCCCCTTGTCCCCCTCGTCCCCCTTGTCCCCCTTGTCCCCCTTGTCCCCCTTGTCTAATTTCTCAGCTTGGTCTACCGTTGAGAGCAATTAGGAGGAGTAAAGCCGGAATTATTGGCATTAGGTGCAGACGATATAAGCGTTACTTCCCCTTTATCGTTGAATACCCAACCAGTAGCAGGTATAATTTCTACAGCTTTTGGTTTTGAGGGTGATGAGGCAACCGATGTTTTTGCGGGATGTTGCTGTGCTGTGATAGCGATCGCACGAGTATCTGACCACACTACATCACCACTAAGGAAATCGTCTGGACTAGAAGGTAAACCGCTACGTCCAGTCACAGTGAAGCTACTGCCATCCTTGTCAAAGGCTGCACAGCTAGAAGAAATAAGTCCTGGGGTATTTACCAAACCCGCAGGCAGTTTCAGTAAACCTTGGGTGGGGTCTACATAGGGAGTACTAATAATCACGTCACCGCTGAGTCCAAATTGAGAACTAGCAGTGATATCGCTTTGTGGTGTGGGTTGCGATCGCGCTGAAATCCCAAATAAGCCTTGTGAGGTGATATCAACTCTTCCACCCCTACCTGTGAAAGCGTTTGCCGTGATATCACTATCCTCTGTTGGAACAGCAATGATGAATGGAGCTTTGATTGTTATATTGCCACCATTGCCTCCAGCTTGTTGGACACCAGCGGTAGTAGAGATTTGACTGCCGTGACGCAGCAATAAAAAGTCTTCTAAAAACAGGTTAATGTCACCACCTTGGCTGCTGTCAGTTTGACCAGAAATTGAGGCTTGGTTGTCAAGAGTAAGAATACCTGCTTTTAGTGTGATATTACCTGCATCGCCTGTACCATCACTATTAACTGATATTCTTGCGCCATCTTTTATTATGGCTTGGCGGGGGTCAATGAAAATGCTACCACCATTACCTGTGGAACCAGGGGAAGTGCTAGCGAAGATTCCACTAGCAGCACCTTCACTTATGACGACATCTCCAAGCTGGTCAGTTTCACCTGGTTGACGCAGCCGTTGTTCAACTTGGGCGATGCGTTGAGTATAATTTGGATCGCTTCCTGCTACGGTGAGTCTGTCTCTGACATTGAGTTTGATAGTTCCAGCGTTACCACTACTGCGGGTGCTGGTAGTTACTTGCCCACCGTTAATGGCTTCAAAGGTGCGAGCATTAAGAGTAATGTTGCCTCCATTATCAGGATTGGAGGTGAGAGCAGAGACGATTCCAGCATCTCGGACTGTAAATTTATCTGTAGAGATGATAATATTTCCTGCAGGTCCTGATGTACCGCGATCGCTTGTGGTAAATATTGCGCTAGAAAATCCGCGATCGCTTACTCCAGAAAGTGTTAGAGAATCAGAGGCATTGATACGGATATTTCCGGTACTTCCCCTACCACCAGCAATTAGCTGATTAGGCGATCGCAAGAGAACTGAATCAATTTCCGCACCATTTGTTAATGAGAGCGATCGCGTCAAAATGTCAATATCGCCTGCCTTACCAACACCGCCAGGAAAAACAGCACCTGCAATATAACTATTGCTTAGTGAAATTGCGTTATCTACATTTAATGAGATATTACCTGCATCGCCTTGCCCAAAAGTGCTGGAATTAATTTGAGCTTGATTAGCTAAAGAAAGCGACCCACTCGTTAGCTGAATATCTCCACCCTTGCCCACACCGCTAGATTCTACTGTGCTGAAAACTCCGCTAGAGCGTCCATTACTGCCGATGCCGTTAAAAGTAATAGCATCGCGGGCGTTAATATCAATATCGCCTGCATTTCCTTGTCCAAACGTGGCAGCTGCAATTTGAGCGCCATTGTTTAAAGATAGCGACCCGCTTGTAACTCGGATATCACCTGCATTGCCAACACCGCCAGATTCTACATTGCTGTATGCACCACTAGAACTTCGATTAGTGCCGACACCATCAAACTTAACAGTATCGCGGGCATTGATGGTGATATCACCGCCATTACCCTGTCCAGATGTGGTAGAAAGCAGTTGAGCGCCATTGCTTAGTGTAAATGATCCGGTTGTTATCTGGATGTCTCCCGCCTTGCCTGGGTTTCCTTGTAAAAGTGAGGTGAAAGCACCACCAGAACGGCTACTGTTATTGACACCTTCAAAGTTAACAGCATCACGCGCATCTATAGTAATATTACCTGCGTTCCTCGATGAGAAGCTAGACAATTGACCACCATTAATCGATGAGAATGTTCCGGTTGTTATTGAGATATTTCCTCCATCTCCCCCATTCCCAGAAATAGTGCTGACACCACTTTCCACTTCACTCCTGCTGATGCCATCAATGTCAACAGTATCGCGGGCATTAATGCTGATATTGCCTGCATTACCTTGCCCAAAGCCGCTAGCAGTAAGTTGACCACCATTTGTTAATGACAACGATCTAGCAGTCACTTCTATATTTCCACCATTGCCCACAGCATCAAATCCAACTGTGCTGGATGCTCTGCTACCTGGGAACTCAATGTTGCCAACGCCATCAAAGGTAACGGTATCGCGAGCATTAATCGTGATATTACCACCATTTCCCCGCCCATCGGTGTTAGCAGCCAATGAAGCACGGTTAGTTACCGACAATGAGCCAGTTGTTACCCGGATGTCTCCCCCTTTACCTACACCTCCAGTTATCAAGGTGCTGAAAATACCAGTTGATGAGTCGTTTCCTGCACCATCCAAGCTAACTTTATCGCGGGCTTCTACAGTGATATTACCCGCTTCCCCTTGCCCGGAAACGTTGGTAGTTAGTACAGCACCGTTAGTTACTGATAGTGAGCCAGTTGTCACCCGGATATTTCCCCCCTTACCTATACCTGACACAGTGCTTCCGGCAAGGCTACCACTATCAAAGGTAACTGTGTCGCGGGCATCAATTGTGATATTCCCAGCATCACCTTTACCTAAAGTGCTACTAGCTAAAAATGCACCGTTAGTTAAATTGAGCGAACCTGTTGCAATTCGGATATCTCCTGCCTTACCCACAGCATCACCGATGACTGCGGTGATTGCACGGCTAAAACTGCCACCATTTTTTTCTTGCCCATCAAAGCTAACTGTATCGCGGGCATTGATAGTTATATTGCCTGCATTGCCTTGCCCTAAAGTTCTGCTGTTAAATTCGGAACCATTAGTTAATGAAACTGAGCCAGCATCGATAGTAATATTGCCACCGTTACCCTCTCCAGCAGTACTTGCATTTATAGAAGTTCCCTCGCTTAAAGACAGCGAACCTGATTTGATATTAATGTTACCGCCATTGCCCTGTGCGCCATTCTCCAGGTCGGTAAAAATGGCAGTAGCAGATTGATTTGTAGAGACAGCAAGAGTTACTGCACCGCTGACATCAATGTTGATATTGCCGCCATTTCCCCGACCTCCCGGCAGGTTATTCTGAATATCAGTTCCACGCAACCCAGCTTGCAATTGAGAGCCATTTTGTAACGAGAGTGAAGGTGCGGTGATATTAATGTTGCCACCATTGCCTACTCCCCCAGATTCTATATTGCTGAAGATAGTGCTATTACTACCAGCAAGGGAAACAAAATCCCTAGCTTGTATCGAGATATTACCAGCATCCCCCTGTCCGTAAGTACTGGCATTTAGTTGAGAGCGATCGGCTAGGGAAACTGAGCCAGCAGTGATATTGATATTGCCACCTTTACCTACGGCTTGCGATCGCACACTGCTTAAAATGGCACTGCTTCCGGTTTGACCCACACCTGATAAAGTTAGGGCATCACGGACATTAAGATTAATGTTGCCACCATCTCCCTGTCCAAAGTTATTACTGTTAAGAAAACTGCCGTTAATTAGGGCAAGCGAACCTGTAGTAATGTTGATATTGCCACCTTTACCCACTGATGTTGGTTGGGGAACATTGCCAATAAAGCTGTCATCAGTTAAAGTCGTTGACCCTGTAGCATTAATGTCAATATCTCCGGCTTTGCTTTCGGGTGTACCATTACCGGTGTCTATCCCGGCTCTTACTTTACTTGCTCCCGCCAAACTCAAGTTTTGAGCATTGATGGCAATACTACCAGCATCACTACCACGGACATTTAACTCAGCGCCATTAGTTAAAGATACATTCGCTCTAGCCACATCAGGAACACCCAAGCTAAGTATATTCCCTGTGAAATTTAACCCAATATTCCCAGGTGCAGCTAATCCGGCTAACTCGATGCGACCGTTATAAGCTCTCAGGCTACCACCATCAATATTGACATCGCCACCCACCAATAGTAAACTCCTACCATCTGGCACTCTCAAGCCTGTAACTTCAACACCTGCTAAATTCACCCCTGCGGGTGCGGTTGAGCTAGTTGTAATTGCTGCGGGTGAAGGTTGAAGAAACAGCAATGCGGAAGGATTGATTGTCAATAATGGTGTGGGTGCATTTGGAGTAGTTGCGCTGAAAATCCCAGCAGTTCCAAATTGAATCGCGTTAGCTGTAGAACCAACAAAAGAACCGCCAGCATTTAAACTGGCATTATTGCCAAAAATAATTCCGTTGGGATTGAGTAGAAATACGTTAGCAGAGCCGTTGGCACGAATCAACCCATCAATGTTGGAAATTGAATTACCCGTTACCCTGCTGATAATGTTACTAATGTCAAGAGCATTATTGAAAAAAGCGGTGCCACCAGTGGGAACGGAGAATTGTTGAAAACTGTGAAAAAGGTTACTTCCGGCTCGTGTTCCTCCGGTGATGTTCAGTATCTGCGCCTGCGGTGTAACAATAGAATTATTCGGTAAAGTGCTATCTGGGCTAATTTGCGCGATCGCACTATTTGCCCAAGAAATACTTCCAGCGATCGCTATCCCCAACAACCAGCCCCAACGGTTAATCATTGCGTATATATACTAGTTTTCCGGCAGTAACCCAACAAAAGTTACCCGCACTACTAATAAATAAACCATATAACCAGAGATAATTCTAGTGGTCTGTTAAGAATAAACCCCTAAATTTTGCGTTTAAAAATCACCATCTCAGTACCGACGACGGGGTTACGCGCTACTAATTCATCTTGAGAGTCGGTAATTTCCAAATGGCTGAAATCGAGTTCCTTCGAGCGTTGGAGAATATCGGCGGCGAGTTTGTCTTGTTCGGATTGTTTCAGGGTGTACCAATCGTCAGTAATTTTGACAGTGAGATTGCTGGTGCTAAAGTTGGCTTGTATAGATTTTATTAAACCGGAGGCAAAGCGATCGCTAATTTCTCCTACTTGATTTTGAATCGCCGCAATCAATTGTTGTTCTGGTGTCAATTCTAATATTGGCGTCGGTGTCGGTGTTGGTTCTGGTTCCGGTGTCGGTTCTGGTGTCGGTTCGGGTTCTGGTGGAGGAATTTCGGCTGCTGGCGGGGTAATTTCGACTGGTGGCTGCGGTTCTGGTATGATTTCTGCTGGTGGCGTAGTTATAGTTGGGGATGGTGTTTCTTCCACCTGGGGAACAGTTGCGACTTCAGCAGGTTTATTAGTTAGCAGCGTCGAAGTTGTCCAAATCAAAATTACCGAAATTGCGGCAATAATTCCTGTCAAAGCTGTATCTGACAGCTTTGCTGACAAATTCTCTGGTAAGAAAGAGCGAATTTTTCCTAAAATTCCACCCCAGAAACCAGGGGTTTGTTTACTACCGGGTGCGGGTTCTGTCTCCAGTTTCTCCACCGCACCTTCTAAAGCACCAATTGTTCCGCGCAGAAGTTTGATGATTTGCGCTTTCCAAAATGGCTGCATTTGAGTTCGTCGCTGTCTGGGTGACGATTGACTCGGTGTCGGTTCTGGTTTGTTGCGTGGTGGTTGTGGATTCGGGTTGTCTTGTGACATGAAAGTTTCCTGACGTTACAGCGCGGTGCGGCTCAAACGGGATAAATTCTTAGAGGTAGCGCGTCTTCAGCCTTAATGTATCACCCTTTGGGGAGTGCCAGTTCGACGGAACTCCAAACCGTTCCCAAAAGACTGGACTCACGATTTGGAGTTCTGATATTGCTTCATTTTAAATTGAGTCAACTATGAGCCTAAAACGCCGACAATTTTTATTATTCTCTAGCTTGAGTGCCTTGGCAGCAGTCGTCTATGCTGGCAAAAGCTTCAGTCGTCGGATTAACCCCAAGTTTGCGAAAAAAGACTTGCTATTACGTTTTGTTTCTGTAGCAGATACAGGAACTGGTGCGAGAGGACAGTATAATGTCGCTCAAGCGATGACGAGTTATCACAGCAAAAATCTTTACGATTTAATCGTTTTGGCTGGAGATAACATCTATAACAATGGCGAAATTGAAAAAATAGAAGAAGTGTTTGAGCGTCCCTACGCAGCTTTGCTCAAACAAAACGTAAAATTTCAGGCTTGTTTAGGCAATCACGATATTCGCACGGCAAACGGCGAAAAGCAAGTTAAATATCCTGGCTTTAACATGAAAGGACGCTACTACACATTTAGTCGTGGACTTGTGCAATTTTTCGCGTTAGATACCAACGACAATGCTGACTGGAAAAACCAGCTTTCTTGGTTAGAACAAGAATTAAGTCGCTCTCAAGCAACTTGGAAGGTAGTTTTTGGTCATCATCCAGTGTATGCGTCAGGTGTTTACGGGAATAATCCAGCTTTTATTCAAACCTTCACTCCCCTGTTTCAAAAATACAGCGTTCAGCTTTATATCAACGGTCACGAACACCATTATGAACGCACTCGTGCGATTAATGGAACGACTTATATAATTTGTGGTGCAGGTGCGGGTAATCGTCCTGTAGGCAAAAATGAATGGACTGAATATTCTACCAGCAACTTGAGTTTTGCGGCATATGAAGTGTATGCAGATAGAATAGAAGTTAGCGCGATCGGCATTGATAACCGCGTTTTTGATCGAGGGGTTATTCCTCTCAAATCAACATAATAATTTATCTCTCAAGAAAAATTAATCTCACAGAAACCGGGTTTGTTTGAGAATCGCAATCATCAACCCGGTTTTTGCATTATTCAGATTATTTTTTTGAGCGCTTCAATATTTCATCTATTTAAATATATGTAAATATATTTTGTGTTAACTACAATTTTGTTGTATGTGTTTTCGCAAAATCGCGTCTAATTAATAGTCAGTGCGATTATTTGTAATCCTGAAAGCTTTGAATAACAAGCATTTGAGTAATTTGGAAAATATAAATCTCTGATTAGTGCATAATCTGAATTTGCGATGCCTATTAAGTATAAGAAGGGAAACAAAAAACTCAACCTTCTACATCAACGATTTCTTTACTACCAAATAGAGTGTAAATTATGGCTACCAACCAACCGAATGCTAACTATTGCGAATGCGAATTCACAATTCCCATCAAGTTGAATGTTCCCATTACCATCAGTCCCCAAGTTTACATAACTTCAGTACCTTCTATCAAGCAGAGATTACCTATTTTCCTTGAACCAGACTTGTTACTGTCACCAGAAGTTCGAGCAAATGCACCTGTGTGTTATCCCCAAAATGACTGCGAACCCAAGCAGTTACCCGCTCAACAAACATTGCCTTCAGCGTAATTTATGCATAAGTTCCTAGCGTTTTTAAACGCAGAGTGACGCAGAGTAAGCGCAAAGTAACGCAGAGTTTTCTGAATTTAATTCGTTACTTTATTTGTGCAATCTTGTACTTAGATAGTCAACTCAAACAACTTGTAAATCAACAGGAGTCCAATTTATGGCTACTTATCAACCGAATAATAACAACTGCGAATGTGAATTCACAGTTCCCATCAAACTGAATGTTCCGATTACCATCAATCCCCAAGTTTACGTAACTTCAGTACCTTCTGTTAAGCAGAGATTACCTATTTTCCTAGAACCAGATTTGTTACTTGAACCAGAAGTTCGGGCAAATTCACCTGTGTGTTACCCCCAAAATGGCTGCAATTAACAACACTTACAATCAAAGAAATCTTGCCATCAGCAAGCGAAAATAGTCAACTCAAACAACTTGTAAATGAACAGGAATGCAACTTATGGCTACCAACCAACCCAATTCCGCTAACTATTGCGAATGCGAATTCACAATTCCCATCAAATTGAATGTTCCCATCACTATTAGTCCACAAGTTTATGTAACTCCAGTGGCTTCTATTAAGCAGAGATTACCTATTTTCCTAGAACCAGATTTGTTACTGTCACCAGAAGTTCGGGCAAAGGCACCCGTATGTTATCCTCAAAATGAATGTGAACCAAAACAGTTAGCTGCACAAGATGTACTACAATCAGCAGAGATGAGTTAGTCATTTGATTGCTAATTGTTTGTTATGGGAAACATTATCACCACCCTTTTTCAGGGTGGTGTACCTCGTTTTGGATAGCTTTTTTGTTGATTGTACAAATTCAAATATAAAACTCTAGAATTTGTTAAAACTTATGTCTGCTTTAAATGAACCTAACTCACGTTTAGAAGGTAACAAGCTTCATATCTCTTTAATGTTAAAAGTGCCTATTGACATTGAAGTAGAATTAGGAATCTCACCCAAAAATTACCAAAAAAAGCAAGATTTAGTTAGCCAGACAGAAGATTTTAAGTCTGCGGTGGTAATGAGTAAGCTGAATCAAGTTGAGTTTGAAGAACAAATTCGGGTTTTATCTAATCAAATAGTGACTCAACTTTTTCAAGAAGGTGAAGTATTTTCTACCCTTCCAGAAACTCAAATTCTGGAGAATTTACCAGAGCAAATCAGTACATCTATACCAGATTCTTCGACTGGAGATATCTTATTATCAGAAAAAGATAATGTATATATCGAAGAAGTTACGCAAATACCAGAAAGACAAAAGAGACGCTTTGTTGACTCGTTAAATGATGGTTTAACTTTAGCTGTTAACGCAGTCGGTACAGCTTTGTTTTTGGGTAAACTTGCTAACTATAGCTGGGAGTAATGCAACGTCTAACCCCAGAACTGCTTCGCAACAAGATATGTAACGCCTTCCATCTTAACCCAGAAATGATCAATTTATCTCAGGAAGAGGCGAAGGCACTGCAAAATTATCTCTATGCTAATTACCTCATCATCCAGTGCAAAGAAGCAGCAGTGAAGGTGTCATCCAAAACCTGGTCAGCAATTGAGGAGCGCATGTTATTAGTTTGGAATGATTGAAATCTTGAACCTTTCACCCAGTGTACCGGAAAAGAAAGTTCCTAAACCGAATCCGGAATTTTCAAATCCTGGAGTGGCTCAAGAACTCCTTTTGATTAGTAAGCACTGAGTTAATAACATAAAGTCTAAAGAAAAGGGAGCGATAACCAGGATGTTTTGAATTCCACATTTTCCTAATCTGCTTTGATTGGAAAATATCAATAGACATAATAGGACTGTCGCTTCCCAAAAACGCTTCTACTCTCTCCTCAAACTCGCTAGTGAACCAAATCTCTGAAGGAGTCGGAAATCCACACTTGCGACGCATGGCTATCTGATCGGGAACCACTCCTTGCAGTGCTTTCTTCCAAATCCACTTTTCAACGCCATCTTTCACCTTGAGCATTGGGTTGAAATTAAAAGCTGAACAGGTAACACGAGTATCAGCAAATGGACTTCGGACTTCTACACTATGAGCCATACTTGTAATATCCATCTGGCGGTATTCATAAGCGCTACATCGACCATGATAATTCATTAGTTGAATTAACTGAATGACGTTATCGACACTATCCCGATAAGGCACTAAGATATCTTCGTATTTTTGAATTAAATAATCCGCTATGTCTACATTAGATAAAACCCGATCAATTTTAACATTATAAAGCCATTTTAATTGGTAATAGTAATATTCTTTTGTACAATTTAATGAACTACATCCTTCTAGTTGAGAAATAGCTAATCCCTGCTTGTAACCATCGAAAATTTCATCAGGACCACTGCCACAAAAGATGACTTTGCATTCAGGCTGAATCACTTCAAAGAGTTTTACAAGGCATGGACTATCTGGAGCAGCCATAGGTAATCCGCTAATCCGAATCCATTTGTCAAGACATCGCAAATACTCGGAACTGTTAATGGAAATTTCCCGATGAGTGGTTCGGTAGAGTTTGGCAGCGTATCGAGAATACTCAAACTCATCGAAGGTACTTGTCAAGCCCGGTAAATGTTGACCTATGAGCTTTTCAAAACCAATCGAGTAAGTCTTCAGGTCAATTCCTGCTCGATATGCTTGGGCAAGAATGGCAGTCGAATCTATGCCACCACTAAGAACAAGACCGACAGGAACTTCAAAGTTAAACATATCACAACATGCGTCATGAACAACTTGTCTAATCTCTTGTGAAATATCCTCCACGTTAGTTCTTTGCTGATTGCCGATGGGAATTTTGTAATAAGCCTTCTTGGTAATTCTATCGGGAGAGATTTTGAGGTAGTACCCTGGCTGTAGCTGCTTAATTTCTTGAATATGAGTATCTTCACCAATAATAAAGCGATGTGCTACTACCTCAGCGATCGCCTGATAATTCAAGCTTTTGCAATAGCGACGATTCCAAATTATCGGATTAATCTCTGAGGAAAAAATGATAACATCACGCTCAATGAGGTAAAACAGAGGCTTTTGTCCAGCCGGATCTACCGCTAAGAAGAATGTATTATCTCTGCGATCATAAATACAAAAGGCAAACATTCCTTCAAAATGCTCTAAGCAGGCTGTCCCCCACTTTTCATAAGCTGCTAGGATTACTTCAGAATCAGAACCCGTTGTAAACTTTTGGTTGTTAAGCTTGGCTTTTAACTGCTCAAAATTATAAATCTCGCCATTGAAGACAAGCAGGAGTCCATTTTTGTCCTTTCGCATCGGCATATCTGCTTGCCGATTTGTTGCATCTGTAATAGCTAGTCTACAGCAACCCAAGATACCATTTCTTCCAGCTCTAGCTATACCTTCGGAATCCGGTTCGCGATGTCGAAGATCAACTAACATTTGTTCGACTTCACTTAGTTCATCTTCACCTAGAATCTTTGAGAAGTTAATAACACCTGTAAAACCACACATTTTTTTAATGATTTACTTTTGGGACTTTCTGAAGCACGACATTGACTAACTGCTCAAAGAGATAAAACTTCCAAAAGCTGAACCTCTTTCTTCGTCCGAAGTTCTTCGCCTAGCTGAAAAGAAAATATCTTTACTACATGACGTGCAAAAATTAATATTTTCAATGTGATGTTCTAGAATTCCATTATTAATTAGCTCCTGGTAAACAATAAATTTTAAGTTTAAGAAATATTTATCGTCTCTTGTTTCTAAGTATTGCATCTAATCTAAATTTTGCAAAAATCCAAACATATCTTCTTTGACTTCATAACAACAAACATTAATAAACGGAGCAATTCCAATAAGTATGTCTGACATATTAGAATTAAAAACTTGATGAAAATGTTTTAGACAATTATTAATTATTCCTTGAGAAAGACCTTTGTAACCTGCATGAACAGCCCCTACAACTCTATTTTTTGGATCAAATAAAAGCAGAGGAACACAATCAGACGAATAAATAGCTAAAATATGATTGCTCACATTACTAATCAAAGCATCAACCCCAAGTTTAATAGAACCTTCATCACCCTGCTTACAGACATGAACATCTTTTCCATGTACTTGTTCAGCAAAAATGATCCGATTTAGAACTTGAGCTTCTTGTTGAGGAATTTGTAAACCTTCAGCAATTCTTGAAATAAAATTATAAGCAGTAAAAGGATTTATCGACTGTGTTTTTTTAGTAGAAATAATATTGAAAATTTGATACTCATCAAAATGAGAGAAAGAAAATTTATTTTTTAACATTCACAACTCCAAATTTCTTTTTTGCCCAATATAATAAGTATTTCAATTGAATAAAATCAAGTTTTATGTCCTGACAATGAAATACTTTTAATCCCAATCATGTATAGATATGGATTTAACTTTGTTCATACAGCAGTCTAATCTATTTTTTGCATAATCTTTCTATTTTCTCATCTGTATAATAAAAATGCAACGACAGATAACTGGAGTTTAGACTAAAGACGAGCGATCGTGAGCAAAGCTTACCTAACTTACAGAGATAAAACTTAAATATTTAGTAGCAACTTATACAAATATTCTCATAGTGAAAGTAAGCCAGGAAAAAAAGAGAGAAAAACGAGCAACCATGAGTGATGGTTTACGCACTCGCGGAGCGGATCTTGAAACAAAACCGTCCCTTATAGTCAAAACTATTAATATTAGATATATAGCAATCCTATATGAGTTGTGAGAATCGAGCATACAAGATCCCCGACTTCTTGGAGAAGTCGGGGATCTTGTTTCTCACGAATGATTTAGGAATGCTATATATTAACCCATAGTGAGTATGTATGTATGATGAAGAAAAATGGAAAAAATGATGCAGATTTGGTGGGTTCGTTGCTTTAATAGTGTTGCAAGACTAGCTTGATTCATCTAATCTAAAGACACCGTAATACGGTGTCTCTAGATAAATTAAGATATTCCACCCCAAGGGGGTTGATATGACTAGCACATTGAATAGAGAAGAATACATTAGGCTGCTTGCCGAAACTCTGCCACGAGTCATTGATAGCGTTGAAGAGTACAAGCGTCTATTAAATGAAGTTGAAAAGCTCATGGATTTGGGTGAAAACCTGACAGCAGAACAAGTTGAAGTGTTGCAGCTGCTAGTAACAGTAATTGAGCAGTATGAAAAGAAACACTATCAATTGAAAGCTGCAACTCCCCATGATGTACTGCATGAATTGATGCTGGCACAAGGCTTAAAACAAAAAGACTTACTGGAAATTTTTGGTTCGTCGGGATTTACTTCAGAAGTGATAAATGGAAAAAGAGGTATTAGCAAGAGTCAAGCTAAAGCACTAGGAGCTTTTTTTCATGTATCACCTGCGCTATTTTTGTAAGTTAAAAAATAGGGGCAACTTTTTAATAAATTTGCCCCGATAAATTGAAACTATCTACTCGACTCGTTGTAATTGCGCTACTCTGGGGTCGATTATTTTTTGACCGAGAGTGGTGAATTTAATTGCTACAGATATTTTATTACCTGAGCCGAAAACATGAGTGATTTGACCGATGCCAAAACTTTTATGCAAGACACGATCGCCTACTTGCCAATTTTGTATGTTCTGTTGTTTTCCAGGTGACACAGAAGCATTTACAGAGGGACTTTTGGTGAAACTTTGTTTAATCTCATGAGCGCTGGTGAGTAATTCTTCTGGTAATTCGTTGAGAAACTGCGATCGCACTGCTGGTTCTCGATTTCCATAAAGACGACGTTCGCGAGCATGTGATAAATATAACCGCTCTTGTGCGCGAGTAATACCCACATAACACAAACGACGTTCTTCTTCTAAAGCTGTTGGATTATCTAAAGAACGATAGTTAGGAAATAATCCTTGTTCTAACCCTACCAAAAAGACAACCGGAAACTCTAATCCTTTAGAAGAATGTAAAGTCATCAGAGAAACCGCTTTTTGTCCTTCTTTTAAGTTATCCAAATCCGAACTGAGAGAAGTACTTTCCAAAAAAGCACCTAAAGAAACATCTTCGTTTTCTTCTTCAAATTGCAGCACTGCGTTATAAAGTTCTTTGACGTTTAGCAAGCGGTTGTCAGCTTCTTCTGTACCTTGATTTTGCAAATCTTGAACGTAACCAGAAGCTTCTAGCAATTTTTCTACAATCTCGGAAACGGGAACTGTGCTGACTTGTTCTTGCAACTTGCGAATCATTTGGGCAAAGTTATTTACAGCTTTCGCTGAACGTCCAGCTAATGTATTAACTGATGTATCGTCGATAAGTATTTCCCACAATGTTGTCCCTAATTGTTGAGCCGCGTTAGTCAAAGCGTCTATGGTGGCTTTACCAATACCGCGTCGAGGAGTGTTAATAACTCGTAACAAACTTAGAGTATCCGATGGGTTTGCGATCGCCTTTAAATAACTTAATACATCTTTAATTTCTTTGCGATCGTAAAATTTCAATCCTCCGACAATTGTATAAGGTATTCCCGCTCGCACTAAAGCTTCTTCAAAAGGACGAGATTGAGCATTGGTGCGATAAAGTATGGCAAAGTTACCCCAATTAACTTCGGGATTTTGCCTTTCTAAAGTGCGAATTTGATTAATTACAAATGCGGCTTCCGCGATTTCATCATCTGCTTTGTGACAATAAATTTGTTCACCGACTCCCCGCGTCGGTTTGAGAATTTTATCAATTCGTTGGGTGTTATTTTCTATTAGTTGGTTCGCAGCTTCAAGAATATTTTCGCACGAACGATAATTTTCTTCTAATTTTACCATTGTGCGGGTATCTTCATCTGGCAAATTATCACCAAAGTCTTGCTGAAACTCTAATAAGATGGTAAAATCAGCCATTCTAAAAGAGTAAATGGAGTTATGTACTAGAACTCCGTTGGCAACGTAGGTATGAGCAATGTCCACTTCTAAATCGTAAACTGCGCCTTCATACTCTTGTTGAAACACTTCTTCTATTTCATGCTCTTCTAATTGTCCATCCACATCCACCAAGACTTTCATCCCTGAGTGTAAGTGAGAAAGAGGCATAAAATCATAAGTGACACCTTTTACCAATGCTCGGCGGCGAATTTCTAAAGCCTCGGCTTCAGCTATTTTATGAGCCATAGCAAGAGCTTCTTTGTAGGAAATGGCAGTTTCTAGTCGATAACCTTGATGATTTTTACCGGAACGAATTGAGAAACCAGCCGCTTGCAAATTGCTAGCAATGTCACTACGATTAGAACACCACTGTAAGCGATGATAGCTAGCAGACCTCTGACTCTCAAGCCTGGGTGTACCAAACATTACCAAATTTAGTGTCTGTCTTCTGTCACCATTTTGTGGACGATAATGGGGAAATTCTGGATGCAACCACAAATCCTGCATCAAGCAATGAGCATTAGTGATGGTATCAATTTCTTGGAACAAACGAAAAAACCATTCATCACTCATGCGTAATTTACGACCATCACTATGAAAAACTATAGTTGGTAGACCATATTTAGCTGCATAGTAGGCTTCATAGTACCAAGCTTCTTCATAAGAAGAAGTTGTTTTAAGTACCCAGAGTTTGTCAGCATGTTCTTGTGTCGCTCGGATTCTAAAGCCCAAATCCTCTTTGCCATAATCGTTACTACGCAAACTTTTGGTCATTCCTACGCGATAACCTCTGTCCGCCCTGTACATTAAGTAAACATAGTAACGCCCAGCTTGTGGAACCATCCTCGCGAGGACAATGTGATGAGGAGTACCTTTAAGTAAGTGTTTCCCTGCACGAACACACCAAAGAGAACCAGAAAAGTATCCCTTTTTGATGTGAGTAACTGTGCTTGGATAAAGTTGATGTTGACCACTGGGTGCTAAAACTTGATCTCCTACCTTCAAAGTCTCAATTGGTACAGAACCTTCGCAAGTATTGATTTCAGTTCCTGGTGGAAGGCACTGATCTGCATCACCGACAACAAAAACCGAGCGATCGCCCCAATCCCATTCACTCTTATTATTTTCACCGTTCGTTACCAACAAGCGAATCAGGTCGTACTGAGTGCGGTTAGTATCTTGATATTCATCTACAAGGATATGGCGGAATTTCCGATGCCAATAACCTAATACTTGTTCGTTTTGCTGAAACAGTTTGACAGGAATTAAAATCAAATCATCAAAATCAAGAGCGTTATTTTGTGCTAGCCTATCTTGATAGCAACTATAAACTTCCGCAACGACTCGTCCCCAATATTTAGGGTTCTCTGTTTCAAATTCTTGAGGTGATAAACCTTGATTTTTCGCGTTACTGATAGCGTAACGCACCGAACGCGGTTCAAATTTCTTATCATCTAAATTTAATTGCTTGGTGACGATTTCTTTGACAATGCTTTGAGAGTCAGAGTCATCAAAAATCGAGAAATTGCGATTCCAACGCCGTCCTTTTTCATCTTGATATTTTTCGATATCAAAGCGAAGAATCCGAGAAAATAAACTGTGGAAAGTTCCACACCACAAGTCTTTGATATAAATGCGATAAACTTTTGACTTTAGTTGAATTTGTTGGTATTCTGTCAACAAATCAAAACGCTCACCGTATTCTGACATCGCCAACTGTTCGGCAAAAAGCTTTTGAATCCGCTCTTTCATTTCCCGTGCGGCTTTGTTAGTGAAAGTAACCGCTAGGATATTTTCTGGATCGACACGGTGTTTAAGAATCAGATTAGCAATGCGATAAGTCAGCGCTCGTGTTTTACCCGAACCGGCGCCAGCAACAACTAGCAGCGGACCGCAAAAGTGTTCGACGGCTTGACGTTGGGATGGGTTCAGGTGGCTGAGGAAATCAATTGTTGTCGTCATGGGTGTGAGGAGTGCGTATGACTAAGATACAAGTCGCAGCATCTCCCGCTTGAGAATCGCTGCTATACAATTGGTATTTTAGCAGCGTCTTCCGTCAGGTTTTTGCCCCTGCCGCAGGAGAGTGCTTCATGCGATCGCCACTTAGAATAACTTATGGGGTAGCAAAGAATGAATGCACTAAAATCAAAACTATGAAACAATTAACCAGAATCACCCTTAATCTTTGAAGTTATGGGTGGAAAACCCTGCATTAGAGGGTTGCGAGTTACTGTTGGTACTATAGTCGGGCTGATGGCATCGGGGCATTCTCCAGCAGAAATTTTGCAGGCTTATCCCGATCGCCTACCATACAACTAGACACATGCATCGGCTATATCATAATTTATGTAGAAGTAAGAGAAAGCTATGCTGTCAGTCAAAGGCACATTTCAAAACGGTGTGATTCATCCAACCGAACCGATTGAAGGACGTGAGGGACAATCAGTTATTATTGTTTTTGTAGAAGACGACAACACACCTCAACCTGCACCAAAAGAGAACTCAGATTGGCATAAGCTCAGACAGTTGATAAAAGATTCTCAGGTTGATACTGGTATTGACGATTTAGCACATCAACATGACCATTATCTATATAAAACGCCGAAGCGAGAAGAATAAACCTTGACGAAAGTTTTTGTAGATACAGCTGCTTGGATTGCCCTTCTTAATGTTAGGGATGCACTTCACCAACAGGCAAATGATGTCATGGACAAACTAGTGCGTCTGAAAACACCTTTGGTAACAACAGAATTTGTACTATTGGAGGTGGCTGACGCTTTGTCTACACCAGCAAGCCGCAGTCAGACACTTGCTTTCATCAACAGTTTGCGAGTTTTGGAAAGTTTGCAAATCGTCTCTGTCAGCCAAAAATTGCTTGATGAAGGTTGGGCGTTTTACAGCCAGCGTCCTGATAAAGATTGGGGGTTAACTGACTGTATCAGTTTTGTAGTAATGACACAGGAGGGAATTACTCAAGCTTTTACATCCGATCGCCATTTTCAGCAAGCAGGATTTGTCAAACTGTTGTAAATAAAAGCTGAAGCGGCTAATTGTTTAGCAATGAGGGCAAAACTAAAGTCTTGTAGGGGCAATTCATGAATTGCCCCTACGTAAATTCAATTGGTGACGACATGAGCGCGTAAGTCCTATTGTTATTGAAAGGCTGGTGTAACGACGTTGCATAACCTTGTTAATTGTCAAATCCCAAGCGCCAATATGCAACATCGGTGCAACTAACAATCATTGCACAGTTTCTCTGAGCAGATTTAGTAGGTTGTGTTCTGTGTATGCGATCGCTTCCCCAGAATACCCGTGCAGCAATGAGCGCAAATTTTTCAAATGCATCTCTACCCCGCTTGCGTCTTTGAATTTCAGGTGCAGACGTTCTTTAATCCGTGTCAGGATAAAACCTACTTGAATCGCTTTGATGTTGTCAGGCTCATCTTCCTTAACTAGTGCATGAATTCTTAGCAACCCTAGCTTTTCGATGGAGTTAGCTTGCATCGCTTCAATTATATCTTGAACAATTTGTTCGATGAATTGATTGATGACATAGCTCATCACTACAGGTTCAAGGGTGAATAAAGTTTCATGGCTACAGCAAGATGTTTGTTTTTCAATCAGCGCAGACGTAGTTTTATCAATTAAACATCGCCTTCCTAGAGATTCTAGCGCAGCCAGTAATTCCGAACAAGACACTTTAACCCCTAAGTTAGTTTTTAATTGAGCCAGGGAAATCGGCTGATATTCAATTGCCAAACAGTACAAAATTGCCTTTTCTAAATCAGACAAGCGCTGAAAATGTTGGTTCAGAATGTGAGAAAAAATATCCCCAATTACTAAAGAGCTTTGTCCGATAAACTCAGTAATATTACCATTAAATAAATCTTGAATTGTAGTAGCAATAGTTTTTAAGGCGCTGGGATGACCTCGGTATATTTCAATTAACTCGTCTAACTTGTTCTCTGTACCATAAAGACCTTTGGTAGCCAAAAGTTGTTTAGCATCTTTTGGCTTTAAGCCTTTAACTTCTAAAACACGTACAGGTGAAGTTTCACCAGCTTGAAAAACAACTTCTATAGGTTTTTCCCGACTAACTAATACTAATGTGCTTTGGTGGCGTTCTCCTCCCACTCGTTTGAGAAATTCACCATAATCTTCATATCCTTGTCGATAGTATCCAGCGATATCTCCACCGCGCAAAATTGTCTCCCAATCATCTAGGATTAGCAAACAGCGGTGAGTTCGCAATTTTTTTAACAAAAGCGATATTTGAAGCTCGATTGTTGCTGGTAGTGTTTCTAATTCGCTGCCGAAAAATTGATTTAAATCTGTCAAAATTGCCAATAATGAAGGTGCATAGTGAAGACTTCGCCAAATCAGATATTCAAACTCACCTTGAATCTGTTCTGCTAATTTAACGGCAAGAGATGTTTTGCCAATTCCCCCCATACCCAACAGCGTCACTAAACGGCAACGGTCTTGTACTATCCATTGATTGAGGGTAGCAAGTTCATCAATGCGACCAAAGAAAACAGAAACATCAATTGCCTCACCCCAATCACAATGATGAGTTTTGAATTCTGAGTTAGGAGTTATTATTCTCTCCATCACCTCAGGTGTTAATTGCCGTTCCAAGGCTACCTGAAAATTCGTTTTACTAACCTTTTCTCCCAGTACTTCCGAAAGTAGTTGCCATAATTTTGGACCAATATCTTGTTTTAAGTAGTCAGCAGTATATCCATAAGCTTCTGCAATCTCGTGATACTTCTGACCTTGCCACGAACCGCGAAGTATTGCCACTTCAATATCTTTTAGATGTCTTTTTCTCTTGGCAAAAACTGCTGTATCAACAACTTTGAATGCTTCTTCAAAGTCCATTGTTCCGACGTACATCTCACTACAGGGATACATATTAAATTTGCAACTTTCCGGATTTGTTCGTTGTGTTGCGTAAATAGCGAATAATTCGAGACAAATCCCTATTTTCATAATTTTATTTGTAAACAGGGAAATTGCCTGAGTACTATTCAGCACTTACACATTGACAAAAATTTGATTATGTTAATCAGACTTATTAAATTCCTTCTTTAATTAAATGCAAGCAAAATCAACTTATGCAGTGCCTGAGATATAAATGAAAAGTTTTTGCGCTCATCTGACTATTGCCCAAGCGCACCTAAGTTAACACTGGCTCGTTACGCATACAATAATCGATTTGTCAAGTATTAAGCCTTACTATTGTAAAAAAGTTGCTGATACTTTCGCAGTACCCTCAAGGGTAATATTCAGTTGGAGTGTTGCAGAAAAGACTTCAATTTACAGCACCTGAATTTTTCTGACTTTTTCTGAACTAACCTGCGTTTTGCAAATGCGATCGCCAAGATAAAAGTCCTTAACTTATCCATATCGACGGTTGAAAGTTTATAAGCGAACCTGTTAGTAACGGTTCAGAAACAAGCTTATGAAAGCAACTGAACCGCCAAAAAAGTCACAAACAAACAGGAGTTCAAATTTATGAAAACTATGACATCCACAAAGCAAGAACTGAAACCGATGAAGAAATTCGTCATCCGCGAAGCCGAAACGCTCAAGACCACGAGACCAGCTATGTATAATCCTGATTGCTAGTAGTTCACCAAAGCAAATTTGATGGTCGTGAAAGTTCGTAGTAAGGGCTTCAGCCCTTGTAATTGAGCGATAAATCGCTCACTACGAACCACGCAAACATTGAGCGTCAGTTAAGTGCTTATGATTGGAATCGCCATTCCTAGATGGCGGTTCCAACTACCCTTGAAGGAAAATATCAATGGGGCAGTATACAGGTGACATGCTTGTTGCGGTTTATCCGTTTACTCGGCAATCTGAGGGTGAGGAAGTCGTCATCGGACGTACAGATACTGCTGTGTTCTTGGTCTTACCGTCTGATGCTGTAGAACTGCTGGATTACCTGGCGGACGGTAAGACGGTGAGTCAAGCCCAATCATTATATCAGGAAAAGTATGGTGAAGTTCCTGATATCGAGGAGTTGCTGGACTTTCTAGAGCGCAAGGGGTTCGTCCAATTCTTAGAAAAAAATGGAAATACAGTATTTGTCTCAAGCGCTGAAAAACCAACTCAATTACGCTTTCACTTCGCGAATTTTCCCCGATCGCTAGCCCAAAGATTATTCAGCCGTCCGGTGCTGATTAGCTGTGGTGTCCTAATCGGTCTAGCTTTGGTAGCGATCGCCCTCGAACCTTCTATTGTACCAGGATGGGGGGCGCACTTTTTCCAGAAAAACTTGACGCTGATGCGTTTGGTTTTGATTCTGATGAGCTACTTGGTGCTATTTTTACACGAAATGGCTCATTTAATTGCTGCGCGAGCCGTTGGTGTTTCCTCTCGCATGGGTATCAGCAATCGTCTCTGGATACTGGTAGCAGAAACAGATATGACCGGGGTCTGGGCAGTACCTAGAAATCAACGCTATTTACCATTTATCGCTGGTTCACTGCTGGATGCAGTTTCTGCTTCGGTCCTGACTCTAATGTTGTTTGCCCACAGTCACGCATGGCTGGTGCTGCCTTTGGTTGTTTTCCAACTCAGTCGAGCGATGTTGCTGATCTATCTGCTTGGTCTGCTTTGGCAATGCTACTTTTTTGTCCGCACCGACTTTTATTATGTCATTGGCAATTTCTTCAGATGCAAAAGCTTGATGAAAGACACCGAGGTATACCTGCGTAACCAATTAGCTCGATTCACTCGCTCGGTACGCAAGGTAAATCAGTCTCACATCCCGGCATTTGAAAGACGTGTGATTCGCATTTATGCAATTCTCTGGCTCGTGGGTCGTATTGCCGCTTTTGGAGTCTTATTCTTGATTAGCATTCCGTTGATGTGGCACTACTATTTGGCTGTTTTCGGTGTTTTAAGTGCTGGGTATCAGACTAACCCTTACGCCTTTATCGATGCATTATTAATGCTATTACTTGTTCTCACCCCCAAGGGTGTCGGCTTTTGGCTTTGGATTCGTAGTTTTCGTTCTTCACAGAGGTGATTATTTATGGAATGGCAGCATAACATGCCGACACAACCCTTAAACTTGACTGGTGAGGTGATTTTGTTAGAAGCAGAACCCGGTCAGTCTCGTCGCGATCGCCTACAGCAATGTCTCCACCAAGCCCAAGCTAGTGGAGCATCTACTTGGCTGTTATCGTGCGATCGCGATCAAGGCGGTCTTTGGGCTGGTCTAAAGGATCTGTTAAACGATTTAATCCCCAAAATCCAGGCTGAAGCACCCGATTTGCTCATCAAGCACGATTATGAGTTAGTCAGTGTTTTACCTGCCTTGCAGCGAACAATATCGGTTCGGAACCCGACCTTAACGGACACAGTTCGGGCACACGAGCAGGTGCGGAACTATCCAGCTGACCGAACTTTTCGGATCGTGCATGGACTGATCGATCTCCTGGCTGCTTGGCATCAACGCGATCCTCACTCTGCCTGGATAATTGCCTGCGATCGCTTTGATCGTGCTGGGGCTTTAGTACGCCGCTTTTTTGTTGAACTGATGCGTCGTCGCGGTCAACAATTGCATCTGACTCTGCTGATTGCTACTGACCCAATGAAGAGTGAAACTGTAGTTAGTCAGTTTGACGCTAAGTACCTGGGACAGTGCATACGATTGAACCTGCCAGCCGATCCGACTACCTCCGTCTGCCAACAGGAAATGCGCCGCTTGACCGAAGAACTTGAACAGCAGGTAGGAGAAGATGCAATCGAGCTAGAGATTTATCTGCCACAGCTGATTCGTTATTGCTTACTTAGTAACCAACCAGAGAAAGCTCTCAGCTATCAAATACAAGCTTGCATAATCTATACCAGACGGGGTTTTTACGAGGATGGCTTAGTTTATGGTGAAGCTGCCTTGGCACAGCTGGAGCGTTACTGCCCGGAGGACATGCAAAAGCGCTGTATTATTTATGCAAAGCTATACGGATGTTATACAGCTCTGGGCAGACCTTTGCAAGCCCTTCAGGTGATGGAGGAGACAATGGCTAAGGCAGACAATCCAGATCAGCTGTTTCGAGGCTGCTACATGATAGCTATGCTGTACGCCCGCTTTCTTCTGGACCGTGACCTAACTAAGGCTGAAGCTTACCTAGAACGAGGCTTGCAAGAACTAACGCGAACCGACCTACCGAAACACTTAAAACTTTTTCATACTGCCTTTAACCGCAATGGGTTGGCGCTGTTACGGCATCGCCAAGGGCGATCGCATGAGGCTGTGGAAATATGTCAGTTTTGCTTTGAGCAACTCAACGCTCATCTCAAACCAAATGAACATCTTCTTCATCGGTCGGTTTTGCTGTATAATATTGCTCAGGTTTATACTGCCATTGGTTCTCATGAAGAGGCTATTTCTTACCTAACCAATGCGATGGCAATGGACTCCAATTATTCCGAATACTACAACGATCGCGGCAACTTATACTTTAAGCTCGGTCGCTTCCAGGATGCCCTGCAAGACTATTTGAAAGCGATCGAGTTAAGTCCCCCTTATTGGGAGGTTTGGTCAAATTTAGGACAGTGCTATCGCTCCTTAAGTAAAATTACTGAAGCTATAAATGCTTTTTCCACCGCTATTGATTTAGATCCAAATCAATTTTCAGCTCTGCTAGCACGCGCAGAAGTATTTGAGATGTTAGAGCAGCCGGACGCAGCCTTGGCAGATTATAATGCAGCATTAGCTTTAGATGCCAACCAGCCTCTAGCACTAGCAAATCGTGCCATTTTACATTACGATGCCGGATGCTATGAAGAAGCTTTGGCAGATTTAGAAAGGGCGATCGCTCTCTCACCAGAAACTGCCGATTTATACCAAAATCGGGCAGTAGCATTAACTTCTTTGGGACGTTTTCAAGAAGCAGCACGGGATTTGAAGACTTACCTACAGTTGTGTCCTTTTGCCGAAGATCGTCCCGAAGTGGAAAGCCAGCTATTAGCTCTACAAACTAACTGTCAATCATTGTCCACATCTGCAAATACAGATTCTAAATCCCGATAACCACTAACTACCCGCACAATCACAACACTATCTTCAAAAACTCGATAAAAAATAATGTAGCCATCCAACGGGATTCCTCTGGTCCTGGGGTCAAACTTGGCGTAACTTCGCCCTATATTCGGGAATTGAGCTATATTTTGGCATTTTTTATTAAATTCTCGAATAAATCTTTCCCCTGCGTTGACATTGCGAACTAAAAAATAATCCAAAATTTCATCTAAATCTTGGCTTGCTTCCTTGGCAATAAAGTATTCCATCATCCTTGAGTGTCACGGGCTTTGCGTAATTTCTCCTCCAGTCGTGCCATCACCACTTCACCATCTATTACGTCTCCACGTTCGATAGAAAAAAGCCCAGCAGCTAGTTTTTTCTTAGTTTCTTCTTCCCATTCCTGATAACCCTTCTCCCATTCTTCCAGCAGTTTCAATGCTTTAACAATCACATCTTCAGCATTTTCATATCTACCTGTAGCAATTCGGGTTTGTATAAATTGCTCATATTCCGCTTTCAGTTGGATGTTCATAGTTTTTACCACACTTGATTTTTTCTGACTTTTGTACAGACGTTCGGTGTGGAACGTCTCTACAACTCCTGTATTCTTTTTTATTCTTTCTCAGTAAGTGGCAGACGGACAACAAAAACAGTACCAACTCCCGGCTCACTTTTCACAGTAATTTCACCACCCATCATCAAGCAAAAATGGCGACTAATTGCCAATCCCAATCCAGTACCGCCATACTTTTTCGTAGTTGAAGTATCGCCTTGAGTAAAAGGCTGAAATAACTGCTTTTGTTGACTTTCAGTCATGCCGATGCCTGTATCGGCAACGGTGAAAGTAATCATGCCCAAAGGTGCGTATGGTAATAAATGTTCCTTATCTCTTTTAATTGCCAGCGTCACCTTGCCGTTAGTGGTAAACTTTGCGGCATTACTCAGCAAATTTAACAGCACTTGCCGCAGCCTAGTTTGATCGGCATACATCGTGCCAAGTTCGCGATCGTAATCGAGTTCTAAAGTATTGCCATTTTTTTCTACCGCAGGTTTGACTGTTGAGATGACGTTATTAATCAGCATGGCAATTTCAAACGTCTCCGGATAAAGAGTCATTTTCTCGGCTTCTATTTTCGACAAGTCGAGGATATCGTTAATTAGTTCGAGTAAATGCCTGCCTGCGGAGTTGATTGTTTCCAAATCTGTGATAAAATCTCCCGTCACACCTAAATCAACCGCATCATCTTGCAAAAGTTGGCTCAAACCGATAACAGCATTTAATGGTGTGCGTAACTCGTGACTTACATTTGCCAAAAATCGGCTTTTTGCCTTGTTAGCAGCTTCGGCTTGTTCTTTAGCTTGTTGTAGTTCTTTAGTCCGCTGAGATACGCGCTCAATCAGATGATTGAGAGATTTAGCTAACAAGCCAATTTCATCTTCAGTGGTGATGGGAGCTCGCAAATCGAAATTAGATTTTCTTGCTACCTGTTCGGCAACTTGAGTGACAACGATTACAGGTTCAGCGATCGCTCTGGAAGTTCGCCATGCGATAATCGCGGCGATCGCTACTGACACTAACATGCTGAGGATAACGATAAATCTCTCAACTTTTTTCGTCTCTTCTACATCTTCTGTGCTTTTGCGCTCTTTCTCTTGGGCACTTTGTAAAATATTAGCTAATGTTTGAGAAAGCTGATCTAGCCGTGCGGCTTTTTCACCACGCATAACTGCCAACAATTTTTCTTGGGCTGTAGAAAGTTCCGTTTGTTGCACTTGCGGCTTGTCAATTTGCTGCAAAATAGGCTCGATTTCCCCAACATATGCATCTAAGCTAGTCGCGTAATCCTGCAATAAAGCCTGCAAACTTGCCTGACTAGAAGCTAACTTCTTCGGTTTGCTTTCTATAAAGCTGACAATTTCTGGTGTCAATTTCTTTGCTCTGTCAACACTCTGGAGAAATTCGGCGTTTGTGGCAGCTAATCGTTCTTTTTCTTGGACTAGAGCAACCAAATTTGAGCTATGTAATTGCGCTCCTACTACCGCATTTTGATAATCAGACAGTAGTTGTCCTTGGTGGTGAGCTTGATTTAATTGGATAATTCCTTGTCCCCGATAGGAATTAGCGATTACCAATCCGGTAAGCGAACCGAAAAAGCCAATCCCAATCGCCAGAAAGTACCCATAGCCAATTTTTTGATGGATGCGCCATGAGCTTGCTTTAAGTTTCCCTCTTGAGGGAAATTCTATAGTAGGGAGTTCATCCATCGATGGCTCTTCGGCTGACACTGTTTTACTTTATAAATTACTGTCAATAGTTGATTGCAGCAAGATAAACGACAGTATACTGCATCTCTAGCCTAATATAGCCTAAAGCCAGTTCTACGCCTGCACTCATAAAGCAGCAAACTGCGTTCAGCTTCGCCGATTAATCTGCGGCATGAAAAAACATAAAGCCGCGCATCAAGCCAATAATAATGAGGGCATAAGCAACTTATATAGTTGCCCATACCCTCAATAGCACTTACTTCGTAGTCAGCGTGGATAGCGCTTATTCGCCACTCTTTAGGTGAGTGCCTTCGACATCGCTTGAGAAAGTGAACTATTTGCGGCTTGCTTCAACAATTCTGCCTTGTCAGTACGTTCCCAAGGCAAATCTAAATCAGTCCGTCCCAAATGACCGTAAGCCGCGATGTCCTGATAAAAACGTCCGCCTCTTTCACTTGGTTGGTTGCGTAAGTTGAAGCTATGAATAATCCCCAAAGGACGCAGTTCAAAGTGCTGTTTGACTAATTCCAGCAAAATTTCGTCATCTACTTTGCCTGTACCAAAAGTATCCACATAAATGCTTGTCGGTCTAGCTACGCCGATCGCATAACTCAACTGGACTTCACATTTTTCTGCCAATTCTGCGGCGACAATATTTTTCGCCACATAGCGACAAGCATAAGCAGCACTGCGGTCTACTTTCGTGGGGTCTTTGCCAGAGAAAGCACCACCACCATGACGCGAGTAACCACCGTAGGTATCAACGATGATTTTCCGTCCAGTCAAGCCGGAGTCACCTTGAGGACCACCAACAACAAATTTACCGGTGGGGTTGACTAAAAAGCGTGTCTCTTCATCCGGCTTAATGTTGATGTCGGCAAAAACAGGTTCGACTACTGCTGTCCAGAGGTCTTGTTTAATTTTGGCTTGTACTGCGGCTTCATCGGTGATTTCCCCAATAGTGGCTGTATGTTGGGTGGAAATCAAAATAGTGTCAATACCTACCGGGCGTCCGTCTTCGTAGACGATGGTGACTTGAGTTTTGCCATCAGGACGCAGGTAAGGTAAATCGCCTGTTTTGCGGACTGCTGCCAATCGGCGAGCAATGCGGTGTGCCAAACAAATAGGCAGAGGCATCAATTCTGGTGTTTCGTTGCAAGCGAAGCCGAACATGATACCTTGGTCGCCAGCACCAGTTTTATCGAATAGTTCATCACTATCCTCTTCGCGGGTTTCTTGGGCGGTATTTACGCCTTGGGCAATGTCAGGCGATTGTTCGTCCAATGCTACCAAGACGCTGGCGCTATTTGCCGAAAAGCCGTTATCGGCATCGGTATAGCCAATTTCAGCAATTTTCTTTCTGGCGAGATTGACGAAATTGACATTCGCTTTGGTGGTTATTTCACCAGTGATTAACACCAAGCCAGTGTTAACCACGACTTCAGCTGCAACGCGGCTACTAGGGTCTTGTGCTAGTAGAGCATCCAGAATCGTATCAGAAATCTGATCGCAGATTTTATCGGGATGACCTTCGGTAACAGACTCGGAGGTAAATAAATAGCGACGAGACAAAGGCAATTCCTCCTGTGATTGTGCCACTGAACTAAGTGCAAGCATTTAGTTCAACTACTAATTTATGAAATCATAACAAGATTTTTACAATTAACTCTTAGTGTTTCTTTTATCTTCATGAAAACACTAAATCTTTGGTAATCTCTTTAATATAAATAAAAATTACGCTACCTGTATTCAAGTTAAAATACTGATTTTTAGACAAAAAAATAGGGGCTGCACTCATGCACCCCCAAAAGCTTTGACACAAAGACTGCTGCTTTTATACCCGAGCTGTTGCTAGCTTTGCCTCTGTAGCTGTCAACCGCTCATAAGCGGCACGCATTTTCAACCCTGTAAGCACTTGGAATAAACCAGTACCATTATTGGAACCAGGATACTCACGGTGTTGGAGTAGCAGGTGAGTCATTTCACCCTCGTATTTGGTAGATGTTTTGCTTAGGTGAGTTTCGATGTAAATGACTTCTTCTAAGTTGTCAAATTGACCATCTACTTCGAGTACGGAGACATAACGACCGTAGTAAACATCGGAGCCGTAGTATAGTTGCATACCTGGGTATGAACAAGTCAGCTTACGTCCGCAAGGAGTCCACTGGATGCTTGATCCTTCATCGAATAAATAAGTTGGCTCAAAGCCTTGCTTATCTTCGCGTTGAAGCATACGTACCCGCAGTACTTTGCGTTCTTTGTCTTCTTTAATCAGGTTGGTGGGTAATACCTGGAGAACTACATCAGCAAATTCTCTTTGGGGTTCGATGAACTTATCAAAGTCAGGTTTGCGGGAATTGATTTGCGCTAATACGTCTTCGTAGCGATGACCGCGTTCTGCCATGTCACGCTGGATTTTCCAGGCGATTTTTACTTCATCGCTGATATCGAAGTATACGCTAAAGTCGATTAGCGATCGCACTCGCTCATCATATAAAGGATGCAACCCTTCAATCACTAGAATGTGATTCGGCTCTATCCTTTCTGGAGGATCGAGCAAACCGGTTTCGTGGTTGTAAATCGGCTTATCAATTGCTTTACCTTCTTTGAGCGCTTTGATTTGCTCATACATCAGGTCAAAATTGTTTGCCCTTGGGTCAAGTGCTGTTATCCCTGTTTCTTTGCGCTGTTTGCGATCCAGGCAATGATAGTCATCCAAGCAGATAACTGTCATTAATTCTTCACCAAACAAATCTATTAAACGACGCAAAAATGTCGATTTCCCGCATCCTGAGTCTCCAGCTACTCCAATCAATACCACGCGTTCCGGCTTACTTGTCATAAATTTCCTCTAAATGCTAAAGATGTGTCAATGCAATAATTTTTTCACACAGCAGATTTTATGCTAGGAGTTTTCATGGTTGGTTTCTCCTGCGTTATTTCTATCCTGCGATCGCATGAAGTATCTAACGGGTATACAGCAAAATACTCGTTACCCGTCGTATAATTCTGCTTTTTGGCAGGTAAGTATTTAATCCTAGTGATTATTTTGATTTTAACAGAAGGGGTTATTCTATACAATACTTGATGTCAATAAGAATCTTTGACTCAATCGACCATGCCAATAATAGATGAGCAGATTTTGAAAATAACCAGGACTTACGCACATTATTGGCGTGGCAAGGGGGGATCGTTGGTTGTGAGTTAATGGTTTAAGAACATTTAAGTATAATCTTATAGCCTTGATAATGTTTGGAGAAATTTTTTTTGAGAAGGTGAGTTTGAGTAGCAGCGATCGCTCTTTAGCATAGATATTTCAAGCCGCGAATATATCCAAAGAAAGAGCTAGCAACTTAAATAAGGTAGAAATTTTCGGAGAAAGTGTTTGTATATCCTGACACTAATAGAGGTTGACAGAAGTTTCACCCTGATGTGAAACTTAATTGTAGTTGTCTAAACAAACTTGGCAGCCAGATAGAGCGATCGCCTATTTTTATCAATCTTGGGATGAAAATATAGGAGTGCGGTAGCAACCGTAGATAATTCTTGGCAAAAAAGCACGGGCATGACATCATCTTGTGGGAAACTACATTATGTAAGAGCACAAGTTCTGCCCTGGAATTTCTGCCAGAGGTAGACACTATCAAATTACGTCTCCCGAAATCTGAATGTTTGTAGCCGCGTTTTAGTCGTGGAAATAGGCATCACAGACGAATAAATGCATTTATCTTATATTTTGATTGAATGCAGGAGACTGCCAAAGTCGGAGATATAAAACTAATCAGAAGAACACCTTCCGTGATTGGTATTCACCGATATAAACTAACTTTATGGGGGCAGCTTACCCAAAGGGTAGGTATAAGTTATCTCCCTTTTGGGGGAAGAAGTTTGAGAAGAAAACATTAAATTGACTCATTATTAACATTCTCCAAAAGACATATCCTTTACCTTAGAAGGTGAACAGGTGTGCTTTTTTCCATGCCTGCATGTCTTTGGCGAGTGTACCTAGCAAGGCATTTGTTTGTAATGCCACTTTTCCCAATTACAGCGCCCGTGTGAAACCGAAATTCGGTAAACTAAGACAGGCTTGTGGTGGGAAGGGTTTTTTCAGTAACGGTTAAGTAAATATCGGAGTGGTAGAACGAATGTACAATCTAGGTGCCCTTGAGGCTACTGCCAATGAAGAATCAGGTAGCCGCATCTTTCTCTACGAAGTGGTGGGTCTGCGTCAGAGTGAAGAAACCGATCAAACGAACTACCCAATTCGTCAAAGTGGCAGTGTCTTCATCAGAGTGCCTTACAACCGCATGAATCAAGAAATGCGACGGCTCACTCGCTTAGGCGGCAAAATTGTTAGTATCCAGCCAGTAAATGCTATTGATCTCAATGGTAAATCTCCATCTGAAAGTGTAGACGAAGTTATTAACAACGCCACTTCTGAAAGTGTAGAAAGCGAAGTTATTAACAACGCCACTGCTGATGAGACTGCTAACATTAAAGGAAATGGTCAAGCCACACCTGTAAAAGCTAATAGTGAAGTGAAAGGCTTCGGCAAATCACTCAACTCTGAGCAAGAACAGCCCAAAAAGGACAAAAAAGGCAACACCATGACTCAAGCGAAAGCCAAGCACGCTGATGTTCCCGTGAACACTTACCGTCCCAATGCTCCTTTTGTTGGGAAATGTATTTCTAACGAACCGTTAGTCAAAGAAAACGGGATTGGTATTGTTCAGCACATCAAATTTGACCTCTCTGGAAGTAATTTGAAGTACATTGAAGGTCAAAGTATTGGTATTATCCCACCAGGAGTAGATAAGAACGGTAAGCCAGAAAAACTCAGACTATATTCGATCGCCTCGACTCGTCACGGCGATGATGTAGATGATAAAACAGTATCGCTGTGCGTCCGTCAGTTGGAGTACAAGCACCCAGAAACTGCCGAAACAGTTTACGGTGTTTGCTCAACTCACCTGTGTTTCCTCAAGCCAGGAGACGAAGTGAAAATCACAGGTCCTGTGGGTAAAGAAATGTTATTACCCGATGACACAGATGCCAAAGTGATCATGATGGCGACAGGAACCGGTATCGCACCAATGCGGGCTTATCTGTGGCGGATGTTTAAGGATGCAGAAAAAGCCGCTAACCAAGATTACCAGTTTAATGGATTCGCTTGGTTAATATTTGGCGTTCCCACAACTCCAAACCTTCTGTACAAGGAAGAATTGGAAGAAATGGAACAAAAGTATCCAGAAAATTTCCGCCTAACTTGCGCTATCAGCCGCGAACAGAAAAACCCCCAAGGTGGAAGAATGTACATCCAAGACCGGGTGGCAGAACACGCGGATGAATTGTGGAAGTTGATTAAAGAAGAAAAAACTCATACATACATCTGCGGTTTGCGGGGTATGGAAGAAGGTATCGATGCGGCGCTGAGTGCTGCTGCTGCTAAGGAAGGTGTAAACTGGACTGATTACCAAAAGCAAATCAAGAAAGCCGGTCGCTGGCACGTAGAAACCTATTAATGGAGTTAGGAGTTAGGAGTTAGAAGTTAAGAGTTAAAGCTCATAACAGATAACGATAACTTAGGACTCATAAAAAGATAAAAGATAGTAGGTGGGGCATATGCCTCACCTACAATTGTTATTGGTGGAATTTGGTATAAAGTTTGTGGGTGTGAAGCTGGGAATACTAGGATTAGGGACGGTGGGGACGGGTACGGTGCAGTTGTTGCAAGATTTGAACGGACGTCACCCGTTGTTACGAGAGATAGAAATATATCGGGTAGGAGTACGATCGCCCCAATTACCCCGTGCTGTAGAATTAGCAAAAAATGTTTTGACTACAGATTTAGAGGCAATTGTCAATGACCCGGCGGTAGATATTGTTGTGGAATTGATTGGAGGATTAGAGCCGGCGCGATCGCTTATCTTGAAAGCGATTGAAAATGGTAAGCACATTGTCACCGCTAACAAAGCAGCGATCGCTCGTTTTGGTGATGAAATTTTCACCGCTGCCAATAAAGCCGGGGTATATGTAATGCTAGAAGCCGCTGTTGGTGGCGGTATTCCAGTAATTCAACCTTTGAAGCAGTCTTTAAGTGTGAATCGCATTCACACCGTCACAGGTATCGTAAACGGTACAACTAACTACATCCTCACGCGGATGCAAACCGAAGGCAGCAACTTTAGCGATGTTTTAGCTGATGCTCAAAAGTTAGGTTACGCTGAAGCTGACCCCACAGCTGATGTGGATGGCTTAGACGCGGCAGATAAAATAGCCATCCTCGCATCATTAGCCTTTGGTGGACGGATTAAGTTGCAAGACGTTTATAGTGAGGGAATTCGGCAAGTTAGTAAAACAGATATTGCCTACGCCGAGAAATTGGGATTTGTGATTAAATTGTTAGCGATCGCCAAAACAATCACCCCCTCCCCCTCTTCCCCCCCTCCCCTCTCCGTCAGAGTTCATCCCACCTTATTACCCAAAGAACATCCATTAGCCAGCATTAACGGCGTTTATAACGCCATTCTCGTCGAAGGCGAACCCTTAAAACAGGTGATGTTTTTTGGTCCTGGTGCTGGTGCTGGAGCAACAGCCAGTGCAGTATCCTCAGATATATTAAATTTAGTTGCAGCACTCAAAACCAGTACGGCAAACCCAAATCCCCTGTTAGGTTGCGCTCATCAAGATTACTGCCAAATTGTCCCAATGGCAGAACTAATTACTCGATTTTACGTCCGTTTCCTCACGAAAGACCAACCCGGAGTAATCGGTAAATTGGGTACTTGCTTTGGCACGTATGGCGTCAGCTTAGAGTCAATTGTGCAAACAGGTTTTCAAGGAGAACTAGCAGAAATTGTTGTTGTCACCCACGATGTACGCGAAGGCAATTTTCGGCAAGCATTGGCAGAAATTAACACCCTAGAAGCGATAGACAGCATTCCTAGTTTGTTGCGGGTGCTTTGAAGCTTATCGCCGACACCCACATTCAGGAGTCCAGCATCGCTGGACTCCTTTTCTCTCCCCCGCACGATTATCATTTATATTCAGAATATTTTGAGTATTTTAACTGATTGACATGTATGCGCTTTATCTTAACCTCTCACAGATGGGATGAGATAGGGTGATGGATTGGTGGTAGCACGATGATTTTATTAAGTCTTATTGCAGAGCTTGTTCAAAACTGCATAATTTGCTTTTGCTTACAACTATATAAATATTTTGGGAGAATTAAGTTGAATAATTAATTATCTATCTTAAGATAGATATTTTTATTTTCACTTTCTTGAAAGGGATTTTAATAACCAATTATGCAAAAATAGTTCTTATTACTACATAAGATTTCTGTTTTTCATGTGTATAAAAATATTAACATAACCAATAAAAAGACTCACATTATAATTGCTAAACAATGAATCTAATCTATTGGAAAGCTATTGTTTAGAAAAAACAAGTCTCTGTTGAGACACTACATTTGTGTACCAAAGAAGCTCAAAATTTTGTTGTTTGAAATTAAGCTGATAAATTCATAATGTCACAAAATCCTTTCATCGTTGGACAACCAGTTCCTCCAGAACGTTTTGTGGGGCGGACTTCTGAAATTGAAGCTGCATTTGATCAAATCTTTAACCAAAGTCACTTAGCAATTTGGGGTGGTCCAGGAATGGGCAAGTCCTCCTTTTTGGAGAAAGTAGCATCGCCTGAAGCTTGGGAAGAACGTGGAGAAGATCCATCAAATGTTGTGATTGTTCTTTTGAGTTGCGAGAGTATCAATCCCTTCAGTGCCTCTAGCTTTTGGCGGGAAGTCCTAACCATTATGAGAGATAAGTTAGACGGTGAGCCAGCGTTACAAACTGAAATCGAGACATTGTTGGAAAATGGGCAAACAACGAAAGATAGCCTACGCCCGATCCTGCGGAAGCTAGGGAAAACAGGAAAATTCTTGGTGCTGCTAGTAGATGATTATGATGCTGCTCTTCGCGAACATGAGCAATACACTAACGTTGAGATGCAAACTTTCTTGAACGAGTGCCGTAATTTAACTTATCACTCTCAGGAGAGAAAACATCTCTCAATGATTGTCACCTCACTCAAGCGTCTCAATGAACTTGGTCCTCCCCTTAATCCAGCCAGTTCTCCGTGGTACAACCACTATCTCTTCCAATCGCTCAAACCATTTACTGAAACTGAAGTTAAGCGACTACTTGGAATTATATTTATGACACCAGAATTACGGGAGGCAATTCAAAAAATTGCTGGTGGACACCCAATTCTGCTACAAACTACTGGCGGTCTTCTGTACAGAGAACTACAAACAGGAATTGGGCAAGCAATAGACGATCAAGCATTTGCCAGAAGCTTTGAAAACGATACTAGACAAATTTTTGAAAACATTTGGGCAAGGTGTTCTGAAGTAGAGCAAACTTTGTTGATGCTGATGGCTTTGTCAGGCTTGAAAGGTCGTTTGCCTCAGGGACGCTATGACTTGGGCGGCATTGACATTATCTTTAGCCAAAAAGAGCGAGAGTTGATCAATTTAGAAGAACAAGGCGTAATTATCCGTTCAGCAGATCGGGCAGGAAAAAAAGTACCTTCCTTCACTTCATCCATAATGGAGCGGTGGGTGATTCAAGAACTTGGGAATAGTAATGATACGTCACTGCAAAAACGGCAAAAAGTGTTTCTCAATTTGATGAGCCATGAACAAGCCAAGAAAGTCACAGAGGCAATTCGTTGGTTATGGCAGCATAAAAATGAGATCCCCTCTACCCTTGAATGGGTTGGCAAGATTTCATCTGCCTTACCAAAGGGAGCGATCCAAACCTTATTTAATTGGATGTAAGGAGAATAACTATGAGTGATCAATGTAGAATAAATCCTTACATTATTACTCGCCCAATAGAAAAAAAATTATTTTTCGGACGAAAAAGTTTGTTCATAAACTAGTACATGCGTTTTCAAAGGTATTTATTTAAGTTTGACTGTACTCTAGTTTTATAAAATGAATATGAATACTACAAAAATTAATAGAAATCCTTATATCATTGGTCGCCCCATCACTGAACCAGAATTATTCTTTGGTCGAGAAAATCTATTTCATTTTATTGATGATAATCTAAAGAACAGCGAAAAAGTTATCCTCTTACATGGTCAAAGACGTATTGGTAAGTCGTCTGTCCTTTCCCAGATTCCCAATTTTGTTAACCGAGATGATTTTGTCTTTGTTCCATTTGATCTGCAAGACCAAAGTCAATTATCTTTGAGTGCTATCCTACACCGCCTTGCTACAAAAATCATCGATTGTTTTAACTTATCTCCGGATCAGGTAACGCTGCCTTTAGCTACAGAGTTGGAAAAAGACCTAAATATCTTTTCTTGTAACTTCTTGCCCAAAGTCTATCAAGCAGTGAACGGAAAAAATCTTGTGTTGTTGCTGGATGAGTTTGATGTTTTAAGTAATGATGCTCCCAACTTAGCAGATCAGCATTTCTTCCCCCATTTAAAATCGATCCTTCAAGAGCAGGAGAAATTATTTGTCATTCCAGTAGTGGGACGGGAACTGGAAGATATGCCTAAGCTGCTAGATTTATTTAAGGGAGCGCCCAAACAAAAAATTGCTCTGCTGGACGAGTCAAGTGCCAAGCAGCTGATTACCGAACCAGCTGAAGGTATGCTGAAATATGACCCAAATGCAATACAAGCAATTCTTGAACTGTCAGCGGGGCATCCCTATTTCACGCAAATAATATGCTTCGCTATTTTTGGACAAGCTAGGGGGGAACAGCGATGGCAGGTAACTCGCACTGATGTAGAGAATATTGTAGACAAGGCGATAGAGATTGGTGAGGCAGGACTGGTATGGTTTCGGCAAGGACTGCCTATTCCAGAGCGAGTGATCTTTTCTACTGTGGCAACTAAACCTGTGGTTAAGGAACCGCTGAAACTACTTAAAGAATATGGAGTTGTTCAGACAGAGCAGCTAGATAGGGCACAGAAGCTATTGGTTGAGTGGGGCTTCTTGCAGAAGGTAAACAGTCCTCAGTTGCCAAATGTTGTAGTTTCTACTTATAGCGTGACTGTAGAATTAGTACGCAGATGGTTGTTGAACCAGCATTCTTTAAGAGAAGAAATCTACGAACTAGAAAAACTTAACCCAGAAGCACATAATACCTACCTAGAAGCGAGTAAACTACATGAACAGGGCAATATTGCCGCTGCGCTCCAATTGTATGAGCAGGTATTAGCAATTAATCCCAACCATTTCAGTACTTTACTTTGTTTACTACAGGGATATTTAGATTTAGATACTAAGGAATTCCAAAAAGCAGTAGAATCCTACGAAAGAGCCTACAAGTTTAATCCAGAAGACACCAAAGAAGGGTTTATACAATTACTGTTGAACTACGGTAATGAGTTGATGCTACAAAAGCAGTTTCAGTTAGCTCAACAGCAGTTTAACAAGGTATTAGAACTAGAAGGAAACCATAAGCTTGCAAAAGACCTTTTGGCAAAGGCAAAGAATGAAATTCGTAAGGCATCAACAAATCCTTATTTCGTAGGTAATATCGTTCCCCTCGAACAATTTGTGGGTCGAAAAGAAGAAGTTGACAAAGCCTGGGATATTATTATGAACTCCAGTAAAATGTTTTTCTATGGCAGCGCAGGCACAGGTAAATCCTCATTCCTAAAGTATTTAGCTGCTCCTGAAACTTGGCAGGAGCGAGAAATCAATCTTGAGCATGGTCAATATCTGATTGTTGAGATAAATTGCCAAGATATTCGTCCTTTCCAACCATCAGCTTTTTGGAGAGAACTATTAATTCGGCTAAAAGATGTGTTGAGTGATTTGCACACGAAATTGCCAGAACAAGATCAAAGTGATACTTCTGTAAATTTGAGATTGATTCAATGCGAAATAGAGAAGATTTTGCAGAAAGTAACGGTGGACAAGGCTGATGTCAAGCAGATATTAAAGGAAATTAAGCGCCAAGATAAATTCCTAGTGCTACTGTTGGATGAATATGATGCGGTTCTCCATCCTAATGACAACTATGCTGAATCAGCAATACAGCAGTTTCTTTCTGAATGCCGTATTTTGCAAGAACAGGATGCAAATAGGTGTCTGTCTACTATTATGATTCTGTCCCAATCTCCGATTGGACTTAGTTCAACATCTAGGCACAATAACTTACCTGATATTTCCTCACCACTCAAACCGTTTAAAGATAATGAATTGAAGATTTTGTGGCAACATATGCCTAAACCTTGGAACCAGAAGCAGAGCCTACAGATAATTCTAAAAGAAATTACTGGTGGTCATCCAGCGCTTTTTCAAATGCTTTGTTCTCTTTTATATAACCAGTTAAAGCAGAAGGGAAGTCCTGATATTGAGACATTAACAGCCGACTTTGAAAATATGACTGAACTTATTTTTAGGCGAATATGGGAATCACTAAATGAGACACAACGGATGGTTTTGCGATTAATTTGTCTATACAGTTTAGAAGGTAAAATAAATAAAAATTTTTACGATCTAAAGGGTGTTGAAGATTATTTAAAAAATAATTATGCGATACTAAATGATTTCAAAGGGAGTGGATTTATTCAAAGTAATAGGCAAAGAAACAAAGAAAGCTATTCTTTTACTGCGTCAGCAATGCAGCAGTGGGTAATTAGGGAGATTGTCAGTAACAAAGAAGGAGAAGTTAAAGAGAGAGAAAGGGTATTCGGTGTAATGAACCAAGGACAGATAAACAAGATAACGCAACCAATAAAGTGGTTAAGAGAAAATCCAGATGTTATCAAATCTGTGGCAGGAGGTTTTCAGGAATTAGCGAAAGTTTTTTTACCATCATTATAAAAAATAGGTATATAGGAACAGCTGAGCCAAGAATAGAAATTAGGCAAAACAAAAAAGACTATTATTTGACAGGTGTTGTCAATTCTATTGCTGGGTAAATTCAGCACTAGTGAAGATTCTAATCTACTAAGAGTCTCTAAAAGAATATGGCTGCTGCGAAGATTCCGCGAAATCCATACATTATCGGTGGTCCAATTGATAACCATACATTGATTTTTGGACGGGAAACTCTGTTCAATTTCATTGAGGATAATTTGAACCTAGGTGTACAAGTTATATTTTTGTCTGGTCAAAGAAGGATAGGTAAGTCATCTGTACTCAAACAGATTCCTCACTTTGTTGCTCAAGGCAAATTTGTCTTTGTTTCCTTTGATATGAAACAAAAAAGTCAATCATCATTAGGTGAACTTCTTCACTATATTGGTAAAGAAATCGTAGATTACCTTGAGCTAGATTATAAAAGAGTCAAACTGCCTTCAGTTAAAGAGTTAGAAACAGAGCCAAATATATTTTCTCTGAACTTATTGCCAAAAATTGATCAGGAATTAGGTGATCGGTATTTGGTATGGTTGTTGGATGAGTTTGATGTTTGGAGTGAGGAAAAAGCTGACACATTACCTCAAGGTTGGTGTTTCTATTCTTATTTACAATCGCTTATTCAAAAACATGAGAAATTATTTCTCATTCCAGTAGTGGGACGGAAACCAGGTGATATGCCAAAGCTAGATGGTTTGTTTAACCATGCAGCTTTCAAAGAAATTGGCTTGCTAGACGAGCCAAGTACTAAAGAGCTGATTACTGTACCAGCTCAAGGTGTACTGGAATACTACCCGGATGCGATACAAGCAATTTGGGAACTGTCGTTAGGAGATCCGTATTTTACACAAATAATCTGCTTTGCTCTTTTTGGGAGAGCGCGGGAGCGACACAATTGGAAGGTTATCTGTGAAGACGTGGAGGGTATTGTAGACAAAGCAATTGAGCTTGCTGAGGGGGGCTTGGCAGGGTGCTGGGCTGGACTGTCTATCCCAGAACGAGTAGTTTTTTCAGCCGTGGCGGAGGCTCAAAGGATAGCAATCTTAGAAAACCAACGGTTGCCAAAAGACCCATCAACGCTGCTCAAAAGCTATGGAGTTATTCAGACAGAGCAACTTGTTCAAGCAGGAAAACGATTAGCCACAGAGGGTTTATTAGATGACACAGGACATAGAGTAAAAGTTGAATTAGTTCGCCGATGGTTAGTTCAACATCACTCTTTGCGGCAAGAGAGATGGCAACTGGAGAGACTTGAGCAAGAAGAAGTGAATCCCCTTTTGCTCGTAGCAGCTAAATTGCATCAACAAGGTAGAAAGCAGAATGCACTGACTTTTTATGAGCAGATTTTAAAGATTAATCCCAATCATTTTAGTTCAATCGTAGCGCTGGCTGATGGATACTTGGAGGTTGAAGATTTCGACAAAGCCGTGGAACTGTACACGCGAGCTTATAAAGTTGACCCAATCAGCAACAAAGAAGGACTGTTACGTGCGCTCGTAGCGCTGGCTGATGGATACTTGGAGGTTGAAGATTTCGACAAAGCCGTGGAACTGTACACGCGAGCTTATAAAGTTGACCCAATCAGCAACAAAGAAGGACTGTTACGTGCGCTGCAAGCTTTCGGACAAAAGTTAATAACGCAACGAGAGTTTACACGGGCAAACGAGCTGTTCAACCTCGTATTGGAAATTGAACCTGACAACCTAGCAGTGAAGGAGAAGCTAGGAAAAGATTATGGTTGGTTTGAATCTAGAGGTCGAAGAAGAAATCCTTACATCATTGGTCGTCCAATTGTAGAACGAGAATTATTTTTCGGACGAGAAAGTTTGTTCGGCTTTATTGAGGATAACCTTCAACAGAATGTAAAGGTTATCTTATTACATGGTCAACGACGTATCGGCAAGTCATCTGTACTCAAACAGATTCCCCAACTTTTTGCTCAATTTCCTCAGAATGAGTTTGTTTTTGTTAACTTTGATCTTCAAGATAAAGCTGCGCTCTCCCTGAGTCAAATTCTGCACTTACTTGCTACAGAAATCTTAACTCATCTTGTTGATTACCTTGATCCGATAGCTTATGATAGGGTGTCACTACCCCATAGTGCAGATTTAGAAACAGATCCAGATATCTTTTATGGTAACTTTTTACGTCAAGTTTATCAGGAATTGGGTGATAAAAAGCTGGTGTTGTTGCTGGATGAATTTGATCTTTTGAGTGGCGATCGCACCCAATCAGCAGAAGAGCATTTCTTTCCATATTTAAAAAGGCTGATTGAGCAGCATGAGAAATTATTTATCATTCCAGTAGTGGGAAGGAATCTGGGCGATCTGCCAAAGCTGCTTAGTTTGTTTGGGCGTGCCCCCTACCAAGAAATTGGTTTATTGGATGAGCTAAGTGGACAGCGGTTAATTACCAAACCAGCTCAGGGTATACTGGAGTACAAGCAGGATGCGATACAAGCAATTCTGGAACTGTCAGCAGGGCATCCCTACTTTACTCAAATAATATGTAATGCTCTTTTCGGGCAAGCAAGGGCTGATAATAATTCTCAGCTCACTCGTGTAGATGTAGAGGGTATTGTAGATCGAGCAATTGAGAATGCTGAAGGTGGATTAGACTGGTTTTGGCAGGGACTGCCTACCCCAGAGCAAGTGGTTTTCTCAGCCGTAGCAAAGGCTCAAACGATAGCTATCTCCAAAGCCGAGCGAGTTCCGGAAGAACCGTTAACGCTGCTCAGAAGCTATGGAGTTACCCTGACAGATTCCCTGATTCAGGCAAACGAGCGACTAGCTAGCAACGATAGAGGTTTCTTGGATGACACGGGGCGTAGAGTAAAAGTTGAATTAGTCCGTCGCTGGTTAGTCGAGCGTCACCCACTGCGGCAAGAGATATGGCAGCTGGAGAATCTTGAGCAACAAGAAGTTAATCAGCTTTGGGAACAAGCAACTCAGTTCCATCAACAAGGTAGAAAACGGAATGCACTGGCTCGTTATGAGCAGATTCTGGAAATTAATCCCAATCACTTCAGTACTGTCGCGGCTCTAGCTGAAGGATACTTGGAAGTGGAAGAGTTCGACAAAGCTGTGGAACTGTACACGCGAGCTTATCAAGTTGACCAAATCCGCCACAAAGAAGGACTGTTGCGTGCGCTGCAAAAATCCGGACAAAAGTTGATGAACCAACGAGAGTTTACAGGGGCAGACGCACAGTTCAATCGCATATTAGAAATTGAACCTGATAATCGAGCAGCACAGGAAAAACTGCTAGAAATTAATCAAGAGCTTGGAGGAAGGTTAGCCGGGACAGGTCAAATTAGCAATACCATTACTCGGGTTAGACCTTGGCGAATTCCGTTAGGCGGTATAGCAGCGACGCTTGGAATCATTGCCCTTATTGGTGTTGGTGGCGTTTATCGGTGGATAACCCCTTGCTCAGCAGGTCAACAGAAGGTATTCGGTATTGGCTGCGTAGCAGATTTAAGTAGAATTAGTCGCGGTGAGCGCACCCTCTTTCCTAGAATTAATAACTCAGATCGCGACAAAGGTATTGAAGCTTTCAAACAAGGCAACTACTCCCAAGCTGCTGAATTATTTAAAAAATCTGTAGCAGTTAATCGTAATGACCCAGAATTGTTGATTTACTATAATAATGCGCGAGCTAGGCAACAACAAGGTTCTCCTTTAACTTTAGCAACGGTTGTGCCAGTAAACAACGAAGAATCCACGGCTAAGGAAATGTTGCGAGGCGTAGCGCAGGCACAACATCAGTTCAATGAGAAAGGGGGATTCAATGGTCGATTACTGGAAATAGCGATCGCCAACGATGGGAATGAACCGAACAATGCTCGACAAGTAGCGCAGGAGTTGGTAAAAGACTCATCTGTACTGGGAGTGATTGGACATAACTCTAGTGATGCTACCAAAGCGGCACTAGGCAAATATGAAAAAGCTGGTCTACCTATAATATCTCCTACTAGCACCAGTCCATTTTTGACTAGCGATGTTTTCTTTCGGACAGTGCCTTCTAACGCCGCCTCTGGAAAAAAGTTAGCTGAATATGCCAAAAACTCCCTTGGCTTAAACAAAGTTGTGATTTTTTATAATCCTGATAGTGCCTATAGCAATAGTATGAGGGAGGAATTTACAAAAAATTTTGAATCAATAGGGGGTCAGGTTATACTAGGGGATTTGACTGACTCTAGACTAGATGCTGACAAGCAAGTTGCAAAGAGTCTGTTTAGACACCAGGCACAAGCAGTTGTGTTGTTCCCGGACATAAAAAAACAAGACACTTCTACCGCGCTCAAAATAGCAACAGCTAAAGCCGACCTGATGGCTAGATCTTCAAACGCAAGAAAGCGAGGGCTAAAATTGTTAGGTGGAAATACTCTGTACAGCAACACAACCTTGCAAGAAGGAGGGAAAGCTGTTGAAGGCTTAATTCTAGCAGTGCCCTGGTTTAGGGAAGCACCACAATCAAAAAACTTTGCACAAGCAGCCGCGAAACAATGGGGAGGGTCGATTAGCTGGCGTACAGCTACTAGTTATGACGCAACTCAAGCTTTTATTAAAGCTTTAGATTCTCCCAATCCCTCTGGCTCAACCGTTTTGCAAAAACTTCGACAGACAAAGCTTTCATCGAGTGAAACATCAGGAGAGAGTTTAGAGTTTAAAAATGGGGAGCGTCAAAGCAAACCTATTCTTGTTAAGGTTGTTAACAGTCAATTTATAATTTTGAAGGAGTAAAGATACCCGGAATCTTTGGTAAGTACAGGCCTAGCTCCAAATCCTAATAAAACAGTGGTGTAAAGGTGTCATTTATGGCTTAATTTGTTTAGATACAAATTTTACCTTTATAAAGTAATTACGATGACAAACACACCTCCTGACCCTGAGTCATCTCAAAGAACTGCCCTCGGCTTTGATGAATTCATTGCTATTCTGGTTGCTTTTGCGACTATTGGGGCAGTTCTGTTTTGGGCATTTTCCCGCAGAGATTCTGGCTGGAACTTCAACGTTTTGCCGTCACCCTCTCCGGAGGCGTCTGTTGCGGTTCCCCCTACGACTCAGATACAACCAAATGCAAACTCGAATTTAAATACTGTACCGTCGGCTCCACCTGTTACTGTAAATGAACCTACTTTAGTAAATCCATCTCCATCTCCAGGAGCGATTCCGACGCTAATTTTGCCATTTCCGGTTGCTCCAGCTGCACCACCACAGGTGCAATTGTCACCTTCTCCTAACATTCAAGAACCATTTCGCGTGGTGACTCCCTCTGAGCAAAAGTCTACCATTCCACCGCCAATTGCATTTAGCGATGTGCCTAATGACTTCTGGGCGAGCCGGTTTATTAATGTTCTTTCTTCTCGTAGGATTATTAAGGGCTTTCCGGATTATTCTTTTAGACCAAATCAGCCTGTAACTCGTGCTGAATTTGCGGCGATACTAGAAGAAGCTTTCAATAATAAGCTTGCCACGAATGCGATCGCTTTTAACGATATCCCATCAAATTACTGGGCAAATCCAGCAATTAAGCAAGCTATCAACACCGGATTTCTCAAAGGCTACCCTGACAATACTTTCAAACCAAACCAAAAAATTCCGCGAGTGCAAGTTTTAGTTGCCCTTGTCAGCGGATTAAATTTGAAAGAACCTACTTCTGCCGATAAGACTTTAAGCGTCTTCAAAGATGCCAAAGAGATTCCTAACTACGCCATTGGCAAGACAGCGGCTGCTACAGCGAATAATCTTGTGGTAAACTATCCAGATCCAAACACTTTTGCTCCCAACAGAGAAGCTACCCGTGCTGAGGTAGCAGCGATGGTTCATCAAGCTTTAGTGCGAACCGGAAGGCTACAACCAATTCAATCGGAAAATATTGTGCGATCGCCACAATAATTTTTGTAAAGCAGCGCGATCGGCTAAACGATAAAATATGTTCTCTTTAGTCTTTGATAAGAGAAGGATAAAGTATATAAAAATTTATACTTTATCCTTCATCATTTATTCGCTAAACTATCAAACCCCACGCAGGTCGGCTTTGTATCTTTAGCCCTACCCTTAGTGGGTAGGTGCTAAATTATTAATCGTCTTTACCGACAACTTGTGATTTGAGCGTTGTGATTTCACTAGTTAACTCTTCACGAGTTGAGGCTTTGAGTAAATAGCGGTAAACAAACCAGGCAGAGTATCCAATACCAATCAACTCAAAGGTAGGTGCTACTAAAGGAATATCATTCAAAGCATCCAATACTGCCAAGAGTACCTTGACACCTACAATCGCTCCCAAAATTAAACCAATGCTAACTAGCGGCTGTTTATACTCATTGAAGAAGTTTCCCACGTATTCGGGCAGTGTCGCCAAAAATCGCGAAACTTGCTCTCCGTATTGTCGCAATTGATCCTGAGTTTCCACCGGAGGCTGGATTTTGGTTATGGTTCCTGTTTGATTGTTGATATCTGTCATAGTTGCTTCTGGGGACTTGGTTTCCTTGTATTCCGGTTCTTGCATTTGGGCTTCCATAATTTTTACAGTTGAGTGACTCTCATCCGGACAGTTACAACCAATCAGCACGACTGATTATAGAGTACAAAAAAGTTTCGGTTTGCTATCACCATAATTGCGTCTTTCTACTACTTCATCGACTACAAGGTAGAAACCCTGTAGGAAGATATAAGTTAGAAAGCAGCTTTGCGCTCGTTCAAAGTGAGGATTCATTCGTTGATTTCACTCTTCTCCAACTCGAATCCATTTGAAGGTAGTTATCCAACCGAAGTGTAAGTTAAGAGCGATCGCCCTCAAATCAGTACAAATCATGCGAAAATCAGTCCACCTCTTACTTATACAAGTCTAAACGCCGATTTTACACGATTTTAAAGCCAGTCGTAGCTGTGATCGTCAATTAACTCATTAGTATTAAGATTCAGGCGTTAGAAAAATTTTTATATATTAACATAACCTTGACTTATATACGATTATGTAGTAAGCGCTTTAGCGCTTTCAAAACTTGAGTCTATTCGACTCAATCAAGAATAAACATAGTTAGAGTCGAGAGGGGATATTATTCCCCGTCCCTCTCTGTTAGAACCGTGCGTGCAACTTTTGCTGCACACGGCTCCCGATATTCTTAAGGGATAACCCTTTTACTCATGTGGGTATAATCGTGA
>JAESGF010000054.1_pt1:5000-125236 | contig 125236 bp, 118 predicted proteins | sample 9269621 | NCBI WGS metagenome assembly JAESGF01 (sample SAMN14515066, study PRJNA621663) | algae metagenome | isolation source: Tolypothrix carrinoi HA7290-LM1 and co-occurring heterotrophs from dry rock... | place: USA: Makauwahi cave, Kauai, Hawaii | collected 2011-01-06
ACAACCGATTGCTCGGCCGCTCGACCAGTTACGATGTACCTTGAAACGTAGACCGCCGAATATTCTCACTTGGCCGCAACCTCACGCATACCGAAGCATGCACTTGGAAGCGGCCCGCAAGGACTCCGCCGTCCACGTTTCTCTTTCTTCCGATTCACTTTTCAAACAGCCCGGGGCTCGAAAGCCCCACCCCCGGAGACCGGGGAGGAATTTCGGCGAAGCAATTAAGCTCCCGACAACTGATCGGAAGCTTTGTCACTTATTTAAAAGTGCGATGCTTCGAAAGGCCCGCCGTCACGCCGAGGCAGTGCGCCGCGCCAGTGAGGGGGTATATATTCGGGCGACCTTTTCGTGTCAACACGATTACAACGAAAAAAATCGCAGCGAGCCGGAACCGGCTGCGGTTTTCAACAAATGGGCTCGCGCCCTTGATTCTGCAAGCTAATTCGGCGCTACGCCGTACTCAGGCCACATTCCTCGGCCGTTCTGACCGGCTTGGGGAGTATTCGCGCAGCCGACGGGGGGCCAGATCCGGATAGGTGTGAGGGGGTGACAGGCGCGGATTGACGCGTCTTTCTCACAACGGCATCGTGCCGCGCCTGAAATCCGGTCGGATTCGCTGTCGGGGGCGTTAATACCTGCTAACCATTCGTGCCGGCGGCGCGCCTGACAGGTGGCGCGCACGTCGTTGAGGGGGACGGCGTATTGGACCACGGCAGCCGTGCGGCACACCGGCCAAGGAACGAGATCGGTCGTATCGATCTCGGCAATGAGCCGCCGCTGTCCGTCGACGGCGGCACCGGCATGACGATCGACCGCCGTCGTGTCTCTGCCCAGTGGTTTTCCGGCACGATCCTGACCGGCCTGTGCGGCGCGGCCCTGATGGGCGGCGCTGTTTTCACATCCCTCGATGGCGAGGCTCACTTCGCGGCGTCGCCCGAGCGGGCCGAAACGTCCTTGCGTGGCGCGATCGCAGAGCGCTCTTCCGGTCCGCGAAAAGCAGACCGACTGCCGCCAGCCGGCGAAACCAATTCCGCCCGCCAAGTCATCCGCGTTTCAATGACCAGCCGTGCCGGCAACCGCGAAGTCGTGCGCGTGCGCCCGTTCGTGCGCGTGTCCTCCAACCTTGCAATGGCCGTCACCGAATTGTCGGCCAACGTCCCGCCCTTCAATCCGCAGCGCATGTTGGCGGATTCCGACGCTCCGGCGCCGAACGCCGACACCGCCGAGGCGGCAGAACCCGACGCCGAAGTGTCTTTCGTACAGCGCGATCTCGCTGCCATCCTGCCGCGCGCAAAGATCGCCGGCTTGGTGCCGATGGACGAGGTCCTCGCCACCGTACGCGAAGCCGCCAATTGGAATTCCAACGATACCAACGCCCGCTATCAGGTGGTTGGCCTGGCGCCGACAACACGCGCGCTCGGCTACGCCGCCGATGGCAATCCCGATCCCTATGCCGGGTTCGAGGCCCGCATTGTCCCTGAGAACATAACGCTGCTTCCAAAGAGCAGCACCGCGGCCAGCGCCGCCAACGAGCGCACGATCGTCGTCAAGAAGGGCGACAACGTCTCGAGCATCCTGCGCGAACTCGGCGCCTTGCCGGAAGAAATCCGCGCCATCGCCGCGGCGCTCGGCTTCCGCGGCCGCGACAACGGACTGAAAGAGGGACAGCGGCTGCGAATTCTGCTGTCGACCGTCCCCGGAACCAGCCGGCAACAGCCTGCCCGCGTCATCGTCGCGAACGATGTCGCGGTCGAAGCGGTGATCGCACTGTCCGATCTCGGACGCTATGTGTCTGTCGATGTCGCGGCGATGAATACCGCAGCGGTTGCCGAGGCGCGCGAGGACGACGAAGAAGACGACGGCCGCGGCGTGCGGCTCTATCAGAGCATCTACGAGACTGCGTTGCGCAACCAGATTCCGCGCGCCGTGATCGAGGACATGATCCGCGTCTATTCCTACGACGTGGACTTCCAGCGCAAGGTCCAGCCGGGCGACTCGTTCGACGTCCTCTATGCCGGCGAGGATGAATCGCCTTCCGGCGTCGAGACCCGCAACGACGTCCTGTTCGCCGCGCTCACCGTCGGCGGTGAACCGCGGCGATTTTATCGTTTCCAGACTCCCGACGACAATATCGTCGACTATTACGACGAGACCGGAAAAAGCGCGAAGAAGTTCCTGGTCCGCAAACCGATCTCGGACGGCATTCTGCGCTCCGGCTTCGGCGTGCGCCGCCATCCGATCCTGGGCTACGCCAAGATGCATACCGGCGTGGACTGGGCTGCCCCGCACGGCACCGCGATCTACTCGGCCGGCAATGGCGAAGTCGAAAAGGTCGGCTGGGAGGGTGGCTACGGCAAATATATCCGCATCCGGCACACCAACGGCTACGAGACCGCCTATGGCCACATGACCGCCTATGCCCGCGGCATCGAGCCCGGCGCCAAGGTGCGTCAGGGACAGGTGATCGGCTTCGTCGGCTCCACCGGCCTGTCGACCGGCGCCCATCTGCACTACGAAATCATGGTCAACGGCCGCTTCGTCGATCCAATGCGTATCCGGCTGCCGCGCGGCCGCGTGCTGGAAGACCGTGTCCTCGCGAAGTTCGAGGAAGAGCGCGAACGTATCGACGGCATGATGGCGCGTGGCGGCGCACGGGTCGCGCAGACCGGCACAGCGGCACGCTGATTGACCGGGGCGAACGCGGTCGCATTCTCGCGCCCGTGGCTTAACGTCCGCCGCAGTCGCTCATCGGCACACGGCATTCTGCAGGCCCGATTTTTGCAGACCCGTCGGGTCGGAGCGGACGTGACACCCGCTGAGCACCGGACGGAAAACATGCGAGGCAAGGCAGGTTCGAAGAAGGCAGCGGGCACGTCGCCCGTCAATCGCGACACTACGGCCGCCGTCACCGTCATCGATCACCCGATGATGCAGCACAAGCTCACTTTGCTGCGCAAGCAATCCACCACCACCAACGAATTCCGGCAGGTCATGCGCGAGATCGGGCCGATCCTGCTCTATGAGGCGACGCGCGATCTGCCTTTGATGGATCGCAAGATCAAGACGCCGCTGAAAAGCGTCCGGGCGCCGGTCCTCGCAGGCAAGAAACTGTGCGTGGTGCCGGTGCTCCGCGCCGGTCTCGGGATGGTCGATGCGATGCTGTCCTTTGCGCCTTCGGCGCGAGTCGGCCATATCGGTCTGTACCGCGACCCAAAAACGCTCGAGGCGATCGAGTATTATTTCAACATGCCGCGATCGCTGCCGGAGCGGCATGTCGTCGTGGTCGATCCGATGCTGGCGACCGGGCATTCGGCAGTCGCCGCCCTGTCCAGGCTGAAACGGGCCGGCGCGAGAACGCTGAAGCTGGTGTGCCTGCTCGCGGCCCCGGCCGGGATCGATCTGGTGCAAGGCGAGCACCCGGATGTGCCGATCTACACGGTGTCGATCGACGAAAAGCTCGACGATCACGCCTATATCGTGCCGGGACTGGGCGACGCGGGCGATCGCCTGTTCGGGACCAAAAAACCGGCGAAGAGCGGCAAAACCAAAACGTCGCGTCCCGCGCGCGAATGAGGCGAAGCGCTCGGTGCACGTCCCCCTCCCCGCAAGCGCGGGGAGAGGGATCGCACAGATTACGCCGCTTCCTTCACGCCCTGACCGTTGAAGGTCAGTCCGCTCTTGCCCGCTGACACCTTGACGGCGTCACCGTCCTTGATCTTGCCAGACAGGATCAGTTCGGCGAGCGGGTCCTGCAGGTTCTTCTGGATCACGCGCTTGAGCGGGCGCGCGCCATAGGCCGGGTCGTAGCCCTTGTCGGCGAGCCACTCTCGCGCCGCCGGTTCGAGCGTGATGGTGATCTTGCGATCGTCGAGCAGCTTCAGCAACCGCTGCAGCTGGATATCGACAATGCGGCTCATGTCCTCGCGGCGCAGCCGGTGGAACAGCAGGATCTCATCCACGCGATTGAGGAATTCCGGCCGGAAATTCGACCGCACCACCGCCATCACCTGGTCGCGCACCGCGTCCGAATCCTCGCCGTCCTTCTGGTTGACCAGATATTCGGCGCCGAGATTCGAGGTCATCACGATCAGCGTATTGCGGAAGTCCACGGTGCGGCCTTGCCCGTCGGTCAGCCGGCCGTCATCGAGCACCTGCAGCAGCACGTTGAACACATCCGGGTGCGCCTTCTCGATCTCGTCGAACAAGATCACCTGGTAGGGCCTGCGCCGCACCGCCTCGGTCAGCGCCCCGCCCTCCTCGTAACCGACATAGCCCGGAGGCGCGCCGATCAGTCGGGCAACCGAATGCTTCTCCATGTATTCCGACATGTCGATGCGCACGAGCGCGTGTTCGTCGTCGAACAGGAATTCGGCGAGCGCCTTGGTCAATTCGGTCTTGCCGACGCCGGTCGGGCCCAGGAACATGAACGAGCCGATCGGCCGGTTCGGATCCTGCAGCCCGGCGCGGGCGCGGCGCACCGCGGTCGAGACCGCCTGCACCGCCTCCTTCTGCCCGATCACGCGCTTGGTGATCTGCTGTTCCATCTTGAGCAGCTTCTCGCGTTCGCCTTCCATCATCCGGTCGACCGGAATGCCGGTCCAGCGCGACACAACGCCGGCGATGTGACTTGCGGTGACCGCTTCTTCGGACAGCACGGCACCCGCCGCGCTTTGCTCCTCGACATCCTTCAGTTGCTTTTCCAGCTTCGGAAGCTTGTCGTATTGCAGTTCACCGGCACGCTGATAGTCGCCCCGGCGCGTCGCGTCCGCGAGCTCGTTCTTCAGCTTGTCGAGTTCCTTTTGCAGGTCGGCGGTCTTGGAAAGCTTGTCCTTCTCGGACTTCCATTTCGCCGTCAGTGCGTCGGCCTCCTCTTCGAGATCGGCCAGCTCTTTTTCAAGCTTCTTCAGCCGGTCCTTGGAGCCTGCATCCTTCTCCTTGCGCAGCGCCTCCTGCTCGATCTTCCGCCGCACGATTTCACGGTCGAGATTGTCGAGCTCCTCCGGCTTGGAATCGATTTGCATGCGCAGGCGCGCCGCCGCCTCGTCGACGAGGTCGATCGCCTTGTCGGGGAGGAAACGGTCGGTGATGTAGCGGTTCGACAGGGTCGCCGCCGCGACCAGGGCCGCGTCCGCGACCTTCACCTTGTGATGCGCCTCGTATTTTTCCTTCAGCCCGCGCAGGATCGAGATCGTATCCTCGACACTGGGCTCCTCGACGAAGACCGGCTGGAACCGCCTTGCGAGCGCGGCATCCTTTTCGACATGCTTGCGGTATTCGTCGAGCGTGGTGGCGCCGACGCAATGCAATTCGCCTCGCGCCAGCGCCGGCTTGAGCAGGTTCGAGGCATCCATTGCCCCATCCGCCTTGCCGGCCCCGACCAGGGTATGCATCTCGTCGATGAACAGGATGATCTGGCCGTCCGATCCGCCGACCTCGGTCAGGACCGATTTCAGCCGCTCCTCGAATTCGCCGCGATATTTCGCCCCGGCGATCAGCGCGCCCATGTCGAGCGCCAGCAGCTTCTTGTCTTCGAGCGATTCCGGCACGTCGCCATTGACGATGCGGAGCGCCAGGCCCTCGACGATCGCGGTCTTGCCGACGCCCGGCTCGCCGATCAGCACCGGATTGTTCTTGGTGCGGCGGGACAGCACCTGGATGGTGCGACGAATTTCCTCGTCGCGGCCGATCACCGGATCGAGCTTGCCGTCGCGCGCCGCCTGCGTCAGGTCGCGGGCGTATTTCTTCAATGCGTCATAGGCGTTTTCGGCGGTCGCGGTGTCGGCGGTGCGGCCCTTGCGGATCGCCTCGATCGCCGCATTCAGGTTCTGCGCGGTGACGCCGGCCTTCTGAAGGATCTTGCCGGCGTCGCTCTCGCGATCCATCGCGAAGGCGAGCAGCAGCCGCTCGACGGTGACGTAGGAGTCGCCCGCCTTCTGCGCGACCTTCTCGGCCTGATCGAAAATGCGCGCGAGGCCGGGTGTCATCTGCGGCTGGGTGGCGCCGCCGCCGGACACTTTCGGCAGCTTCTTCAGTGCCGCTTCGACCTCGGTCAAAGCCTGTCTGGAATTGCCGCCCGAACGGTCGATCAGGCCCGCGCACAATCCTTCCGGATCGTCCAGCAGCACCTTCAGCAGATGTTCGGGGGTGAATTGGGGGTTGCCCTCGCGGAGGGCCAGCGAATGCGCCGACTGAATGAAGCCGCGCACACGCTCGGTGTACTTTTCAAAATCCATATGTCGCTCCCTCGGTCTGATCCGCGGCCCTTCAGGAGGCACCTGCGGAGCATCTGGGCCCCGGCGCCATGATCCGCCTCAAACCCGGTGGATCACGATACAGGGACATTCCGGCGGACCCCGGACGGGCATCCGCAGACCGGATGTAGGAATGCGGTCTTTGACGCGGAAGGAGGTTCCGCCAAAAATGTTGCTGCGGCGTTACCGGCCGGCGGGTCGTGTCTCCCCGCCTCGGAGTCTTCGCAATGACGACAGGCCAAGCTCCGCCGGCCCTGTTGTTTGACCGGCGCGGGCCCGCCGTGAAGACAATCGAGGGGAATGATGCGCCGAAAGACGCAGGGCATTCCTGATACGCCACACGCTGTTGCCAGCGCGCGGCCGCCTCACGGCGCATCACTGGCGGCGTTTTCCTTCCGGCATGGGGCCGCGCTTTGCCTCCATGCGCCTTGATCTGCGCACGGCGTCAGCCGGCTCCCGGCAGGGGTCCCTAGTGACCCCGGGCGGTGCCCCCATGCAGCCCGAGTGCCGTGGCGACGAACCACGGCCCGCAGGCGCCGCACCCCGCTCCATCAACAGACGTCACCGGTTGACGCCCCTCATGAGCGAGGTGGACACCACATATGCTTTTATTCCTATAATGTCAAGAGGCAGACTTGCACCGCGTCCGGGAAGAGGCTGGTGGAATTCCGCGTACGCGCCCGCTAACACATCCGCATGACCGCGAGCATCCAGTCGATCTATCGCTACCCGGTGAAGGGGCTCTCGCCCGAGCGCATGGCGCAGGTCTCCCTCACCCCCGGCCAGACGCTGCCGGCCGACCGGGCCTATGCGATCGAGAACGGTCCGTCCGGCTTCGACCCGAAGGCCCCGCAATATTTCCCGAAGCAGCGCTTCCTGATGCTGATGCGGAACGAGCGGCTGGCCGCGCTCGACACCCGTTACGACGTGCAAGGTCACACCCTCTCCATCAGCCTCAATGGCACCGAGGCCGCCCGCGGCGATCTACGAACGCCGGACGGCCGTGCCGCGATCGAGGAATTTTTCGCCCGGTACAGCGCGGACGAACTGCGCGGCGCGCCGAAAATCCTGCAAGGCAACGGTCACAGCTTTTCCGACGTTGCGGCCAAGGTGGTCTCGATCATCAACCTCGCCTCGGTCGCCGCCGTGGAAAACGCGGTTGGCGCGCCGGTCGACCCGTTACGCTTTCGCGGCAACCTGCATGTCGAAGGCTGGCCGGCCTGGGAGGAATTCGGGCTGCTCGGACAGACCCTCGCGATCGGCGAAGTGCGGCTCAAGGTGGTGAAACGGATCGTGCGTTGCGCCGCCACCAACGTCGAGCCGCTGACCGGCATTCGCGATCTGGAAATTCCGAAGACGCTGATGCAGACCTTCGGCCACATGGATTGCGGGGTCTATGCCGAGGTCACAGCGGGCGGCGCCATCAATGCGGGCGACGCGATAAAGATTTGCGACAACTGACGCCGATTACGCCGAAACGCCGCTCATAACCCGCCGCAATAGAATGTGTATTGGCAACTCGGCTTCGGCGCGACGAAGTTCCGCGCATCGATCGCATTGAGCTGGTTGATTTCGTCGATGCGGATGTAATCGGGGAAATCGGGATGGGTCGCGCCATTGCCCTTGTAGGGCCCGCTGGCCTTCTTGGTGCCGTTGGCAGCGATCACAACATACTGCCCGGCATTCACGGTCATCAGCGTTCCGTCCAGGAGGCGCACCGTGAGCGTGCCTTCAAGAACCCCGATAAATGTTTCAAGCGGTGAAATCTGGAGATCGACGATCGTGCCGCGAATGCCGAGCGTCGCGACCGGGGTCTTGATCGAATAATTGGTCGGATTCTGCGAGCCGGTCACGAAGCGCATGGAGCCCTGCACCGCATTCACCACCACCTGGCCGGTGCCGCGATTGGGATTGTAGACGTACTTGTCGAGCAGCAATTCCGCCTTCGGCCCCATATTCAGCACGGTTTTGTCGAGGAACATGAGCTGCGCGGTCGCGGCGTCGCCGGTGCGGATCCGTTCGTTGGCGAAGACCGAGCTGCCGACAGCGAGCGCGCCGCTCTTGCCGCGCACATCGTTCTTCACGGCGGCGGCAACGCCGACCTTGGAATCCGCAAGCGCACTCTGCCCGCTCGCAAGCGTCAGCGAGGCAATGGCAAGGGCATACGGGAGAGCGGCTGGACCTGATGGCGGCATGGCATGAATTCGCTACTGTTTTACCCGCCAACCGCGGGTGTTATTCCTGCAACACGGCCACAGCCTTGACGCCAGCTGCGGCGTTTCCTGCATAGCCGAGAGTTCCTGTTTAGGCTAGATGAGGACGGTAATTTGCAGCCAAGTGTTGCTTGGAAGTCGGGAAGGCGCGCGTGAACTGGAATCGGGGGGTTCGCTTTTTGCTCGTTGCACTGGCGGCTTTGGCCGGTGCAGCGACCGCAAGCGCGAAAGAGATCGATACACTCTACGCGCAGGTGCTGCGGGAGCCCGCGAATACCGAATTGAATCTGCGCTTTGCCCGTCTCGCCGAAGAACAGGGCGTGCTGCGCTGGGCGCTGATGGCCTATGAGCGTGTCATCCTCAACGATCCGAATAACTGGGAGGCCAAGGTCGGCCTGATGCGCGTCCGCCGCGCGATCCAGCCGAATTTCACGCTGGTCACCGTCGAACTCGGCACCGGCTACGAATCCAATCCGCTCTATTACCTGCCCGCCAACCAGAACCCGTATACCGATCCTGGCAGCGGATCCGGCAAGGGCACATTCTTCGGACAGGGCCTGATCGCGCTGCAGGACGAGCGCAAGATCGGCAATCAGGCGTGGCGCACCAATGCCGCGATCTTCGGCCGCGCCAACACCCGCTATGGCGACCTGAACTACGCCCATGCCGGCGGCGAAAGCGGTCCGGTGTTCGATCTGTGGCCGGGCATGAGCCTGACCACCGCGCTCGGCGCCGCGGTCGGATATTTCGACGATCGCTTCTATTACGCAGAAGGGTCCGGCAGCGCGACCTTCGAGGGCCAGACCGCGGAGGGGATTTTCCATTCGCTGCGCTTCCGCGCCGCCTACCGGTCGTATGACAGCTACTGGCCGAGCCAGGAGGGCTGGTACTACGACATCCGCGCCCGCGTCGCGATCCCGAAGGTGTTCGGCGATGGCAACCTGGTCGCGTTCTCCCCGTGGGTGCTGTGGAGCGATATTTCCGGCGCCGTGACCAATACGCTGGTCACCGAAATCCAGCCCGGCAAGTATCGCGAAATCGGCGGGCGCGCAGAAATCTATCAGCAGCTTACGCCCTGGCTGACGGTCGGCGCCAGCCTCGCCGCCAGCTGGCGCGATTACAGCGACGATTATGTGTTCGGCACCACCACCGGCGAGAAGCGCAAGGACACGCTGCTGATCCCCGGCGCCATGGTGCTGTTCCCCGGCTTCTTCTGGCAGGAATGGGATCTGCGGTTCGATTACCGCTACCTGGACAACGACTCCAACGACCCGACCAAGTCGTTCAAGGATCACGTCGTGACCGCGGCCGTGACCAAGCGGTTCGATCCGTTCCGGCCGGCCCCGACGCCCGGCCGCTGATCTCCAGCCGCTGACCGCAACAGCCTGACCTCAAGGCCGTTTACCGCGCATTAACCCTGCGCACCCCACGTTCACCCGCACGGCAATCGCGAAGGCGGGCGATGGCGAAGGCACCTTATTGGCTTGGTCTCGCGGCCGGTCTGTTGACCGGCGTCGCCTGCACGTCCGCACGCGCCGACCTGACCCTGTGCAACACCATGAGCTATGTGGTCGATGTCGCGATTGCGGTGGAGCAGCGCGGCAACGCGACCTCGCGCGGCTGGGTCCGGCTCGATCCCGGCCAGTGCCGCAAGGCGTTGCAGGGCGCGCTACCGGCGGGCGACCTGTACGTGCATGCGCGGGTGCCGGCGTTCTACGGCCCCGCACCGCTGCCCCGGCGCGGCGACACCGAATTCTGCGTCGGCGCCACCGACTTTTCGATCGCGAATGCGCGCAATTGCCGGAGCGGCCAGCGCCCGGTGCTGTTCTCGGCCGCCAAGCCGGCACCGGTCGAACAATCCGAAACCGATTTTCGCCTGACGCTCGCCGAGGAAGCCGGCTATTCCGAAGACCAGGCGCGCGACGCCGGCATCCAGCGGCTGCTCGCTGTGGCCGGCTACGATGCGGGTCCGATCGACGGCGTGCGCGGCGACCGCACCGACAACGCCATCCGGCAATTCGCGCAGGACAACAATCTCCCCGTCACCGCCGCGGCGCGTTCCGACTTCTTCACATTGCTGGCGGACGCGGCCCAGAAGCCCGGATCCGGCTTCTCATGGTGCAACGACACGGCCTATCCGGTGCTGGCAGCGATCGGCGTCGAGGACGGCGGCGCGATCACCACCCGCGGCTGGTATCGCGTCGAACCTGGCCGCTGCCTGCGGCCCGATACCGGCGCCAATGCGAAGCGCATCTTCTCCTTCGCCGAGGCGGTCGACGGCAACGGCCAGACCCTGATGAGCGCCGGCAAGCCGCTGGCCTGGGGCGGCAGCGCCGTCCTGTGCACGCGCCCGGCCCGGTTCGAGACCAACGATCATTCCGATTGCACCGCGCGCGGTCTGACCCAGGCTGGCTTCGCGCAAATCGAGACCGGCAAGGGCCCGGCCATCGTGCGGTTCAAGTAAGCCCGCATTGCCACTCGAACAAAGCCGCAGCATGCTTCCCTCTCCCCGTGAAAACGGGGAGAGGGTGGCGAGCGAATGCGAGCCGGGTGAGGGGCATGCGCGGACCTGACCAGAGCGCGGTCAAGCGGCAACGCAGACTTCGGCGGAGCTCCACCGATGCCGAGATGCGTATCTGGCTGGCGCTGCGGGATCGCCGCCTCGGCGGTTTCAAGTTCGTGCGCCAGGAAACGATTGGCCCCTACATTGCCGATTTCGTATGTCGAGACAGAAAGCTGATCGTCGAGCTTGACGGCGGCCAGCATTCAGAAAACAACGGCGACCGTATCCGCGACGCTTTTCTTGCGGCGGAAGGCTACAAGATGCTGAGATTCTGGAACATCGATGTGATGACGAATCGGGACGGCGTGCTTGCGGTGATCCTCGCCGCGCTGGAGTGTAGCCGTTGAAACCGCCCCTCACCCGACCTTCGCTGCGCGAAGGCCACCCTCTCCCCGTAAACGGGGAGAGGGAAGAGAAGTCAGCCGGCGGCGAGCGTAGCACCCGCGCGTTCTCCCACGTCACCACCTGGATCTTCGATCTCGACAACACGCTGTACCCGCATCACCTCAATCTCTGGCAGCAGGTCGACGAGCGCATCCGCGATTATATCGCCAACCTCCTCACCATCACCCATGACGAGGCGTTCCGGCTGCAGAAGGATTATTACCGGCGCTACGGCACCTCGATGCGCGGACTGATGACCGAGCACGGCATGGAGCCAGACGACTTCCTGGATTTCGTCCACCAGATCGACCATTCGCCGCTTGAGCCCAATCCGGCGCTCGGCCACGCGCTCGAGCAACTGCCCGGCCGCAAGCTGATCCTCACCAACGGCACCCGCAAGCATGCCGATGCGGTGATGCGGCGGCTCGACATACACGGCCATTTCGAAGACGTGTTCGACATCGTCGCGGCCGAACTCGAGCCGAAGCCATCGCAGAAAACCTACGAGCGCTTTCTCGAACGCCATGACGTCGACCCGGCCCATGCGGCGATGTTCGAGGATCTGGCGCGCAATCTCGCAGTTCCGCATGCTTTCGGCATGACCACCGTTCTGGTGGTGCCTGAGGGCACGCGCGAGGTGCTGCGCGAGGACTGGGAACTCGAAGGCCGCGAGGCGGCGCATGTGAATTACGTGACCGACGACCTGTCGGGATTCCTGCGCGCGAATTGCTGCCGATAGGCAGAACTCCGTTCATTCCCGCGCAAGCGGCAATCCGGTCTGTCTTGGCGCTTCGTCCCCGCTTTCGCGGGGACGAACGGCAAGCGGCATCACCCGATGATACTCGGCAGCCACAGCGCCATGGCCGGAAACAGGATCAGCAGCCCGACAAGGACAAGATCGGCCAACAGGAACGGCATCGTTCCGGCATAGATCCGCATCACCGGAATCTCCGGATGCTGCGCCTGGATGACGAACACCGTCATGCCGGTCGGCGGGGTGATGAGCCCGATGGTGCACATCACGGTGACGAAGATGCCGAACCAGACGCCGTCATAGCCGATCGCATTGATCAGCGGCAGCGTGATCGGCACCGTGATCAGGATGGTCGAGACTTCGTCGAGAAACGTGCCGAGCGCGATATAGAGCGCCATCACCGCCATCAGGACCCAGAACGGCGACAATTCGCGCAACTGCGCCCATTGCCCGAGTTCGTTCGGGAATTGCGTGAGCACGATGAAGCGCGAGAAGATGAAGGCGCCCGCCACCACCAGCAGGATCGCGGCCGACGTGTAGATCGTCTCCAGCATGCAATCCGCCAGCCCGCGCAGGTTCATCGAGCGAGTGGCGAAGGCAATCAGGATGGCGACGAAGGCGGCAACCGCGGCCGCTTCGGTCGGCGAAAACCAGCCGAGATAGATTCCGAACACCGCAATGAAAAATAACAGCCCGAGCTTCCACATCCCGCGCGAGGCGCGCAGCCGCTCCCGCAAGGTCATCGAGCCGACGCTCGGGATCCAGCGTGGCTTGAACCACGCCACCAGCCACACCGTGACAACATACAAGGCGGCCAGCACGAGCCCCGGAATGAGCGCGGCGGCATACAGCTTCACCAGCGATTCTTCGGCGACGATGGCATAGATCGCCGTCAGCACCGACGGCGGCACCAGCACGCTCAGCGTTCCGGCCGATGCCACCGCACCGCCCGCGAAAGCGGGGTCATAGCCGTGGCGCCGCATTTCGGGGATGGCGACACGCGAGAAGGTCGCGGCGGTCGCGATCGACGAGCCGCAGATCGCGCCGAACAGCGTGCAGGCGCCGATGGTGGCGTTGGCGAGCGCGCCGCGAACGCCGGAAAATACCGCGTTGCAGGCCTGAAACAATTCGCTCGCCATATTGGCGCGCGACGCCACCGCGCCCATCAGCAGGAACAGGGGAATGACCGATAGCGAATAGGCGCTGGCCATCTGATACGGCACGAGCCCGGCCATCTTCAGCGCCGGCATCCACCCGTCGATCGCCGCATAGCCAAGGAATCCGGCCGCCGCGAGTGCGATCGCGATCGGCACCCGCATGAAGATCATCACCAGAAGCAGAACGACCCCGGCAATCCCGATCGCAGTGATGCTCATACGCGGTCTTCCAGACGGTCCTCGGGACGCTGCGGCCCCTTGTCGTCGCTGCGAAACAACATGAACAGCGACGCCAGCGCGGCAAGGCTCATACCGAACAGCACGATCGTCCAGTGCCAAAATTTCGGCAAACTCAGGTCCGCCGTCACATCATGGAATTCGTAGGAATCCCAGGCCGCGTCCCAGCCCTGCCAGACCAGCACCGCGAATGTCAGCACCGACAACAGCAGCGCGATGCGCTTTAGCACCGGCACGATGCGGGGCACGAATTCATCGATGGTGTTCACCAGGATGTTGTCGTCGCGCAGGAAGACGCAGGGCAATGCCAGAAAGAAGGAGCCCGCGAGCATCAGCTCGATCAGTTCGTAGACGCCGCGCAGCGGATAATTGAAGACCGTGCGCAACACCACGTCCGCGACCGTTAGCAGGAGCATCCCCGCGAGAAAGATCGCGGCCACGGCCCCGCAGGTCACCGACGCGATCGTGCCGAAGCGTTTCACCGGACCACCAATGGGCGACGACGAACCACCGCATCAGCCGAAACCGCGGTCGGCTCCCTCTTCCTGCCCGCGGGAAGATGGGTGGGGTTAGAGGCATATGTCGAATACGCGATCAAAGAGATTAGCCCCTCACCCGCCCGCCTTCGCTTCGCTCGGCGGATGACCTCTCCCCGCGCGCGGGGAGAGGTAAGACCGCGAAACGATCTCCACGTCAATTCCAGAAGTTCTTGGAGTCCTTCGCGTGCTTCTCCGAGAGCGACTTCATCATGTTGTGAACGGCGGTCGCCGGCAGCCCCTTGCCGTCCAGTTCCTTGACTTTCGCGGCCGCGACATCGGCACCGATCTTGCGGAACTTGGCGTTCTCTTCCGGCGACAGCTTGATCGCCTCGGCGCCGCCGTCGAGCAGCGCCTTCTTGCCGGGCGCATCGAGCGAATCCCATGCCTGACCGACTTCCGCCTCCACGTTCTGAAGCGATTTCACAATCAGCTGCTGCAGATCCGGCGGAAGCTTCTTCCAGGTGTCCTCGTTCATCGCGAGACCGAAGCTTGCGACATAGGAATACATCTCGGTCGTATGCTTCACGGTGCCGCCCATCTTGAAGGCGATGCCGGCGCCGCCATAATCGATCACCACGCCGTCGATCGTGCCCTTCTGCATCTGCTCGACCTGCTCGGTCGGCGCAACGCCCACCGGAGAGCCGCCCAGCGCTGCGACGAAGTCGCGGATTTCGGGCGAGGCGAAGCGGAGCCGCAGCCCCTTCACATCGTCGACGCTCTTGATCGGCTTCTTGGTGGTGTGGATCTGGCCAGGCTGATGCGTGAACAGCAGCAGCAGCTTGACGCCCTTGTGTTCCGCGTCGAGATATTTCGAACGCAGCTCCGGATCGTTCAGCACCTTGGTGCCGATCTCGGCACTGCCGACCAGATACGGCACCTGCACAATTCCGGTCAGCGGGAAGCGGCCGGGCGTGGCGCCGTGCAGGAACCACGAGATGTCGGCCTGGCCGGTCCGCGCGAAATCGTAATGCTGCGGCACCGGGCCCATCTGCGCGCCGGGGAAGCGCTTGAACACCAGACGTCCGCCGGAATCCTTTTCGAGCTTGTCGGCCCATTTGATCAGCCATTGCGACATCGCGTGCTGATCGCCGACATAATAGGCGAGCTTCAATTCGATCGGCTTCTGGTCCTGCGCGATCGCGGCGCCGGTCCCGATTGCGAGGGCGAAAGCGGCCGGCAGCAAAGCCCGCCTGGTCAATCCTGTCATGATCGTAATCCTCCCGATCGGCTCGTTAAGGGGCCGATGTCTGTGGTGTGCGGCTAAGCTGCCAAAACGGGGCGTCACGTGCAAGCCAAGCCCTGCCGAAAGCGGCGAGACACCGTAATGGCCAAATAAAAATGCCCGCCGTCCGGCGGGCATTTTCGCGATCGAAGAGGCGAATGCGGATCAGTCGAGGCTTACGCCGCTCGCCTTGATGGTTTCGCCCCATTTGGCGATTTCGCTATCGAGAAAGCTCTTCAGATAGGCGGTGGAGCGGCGGTCCGGCGCCACGAAGGTCGATCCGACCTTCGTCAGCTTCTCGGAAAGTCCCGGCGTCTCGATCAGCGCCACGGTCGCCTTCTGCAACTTGTCGACGACCTCCTGCGGCGTTCCCTTAGGCACGAAGAAGCCACTCCAGAACGGCGCCTCGAAGGTCACGCCCTGCTCGCTTGCGGTCGCGATCTGCGGCAGCAGCACCGAGCGCTCCTTGGTCAACGCCGCGAGCGGCTTGAGGGTATCACTGTTGATCTGCGGAACCGCCGCGGCGCCGAGCGCACAGATGAAATCGATTCGTCCCGCGATCGCGTCCTGCACCGCAGGCGCCGAACCACGATACGGCACGTGCACGGCGTCGATTCCGGCCGCGGCATTGAGTTGCGCGCAGGCCAGGTGCGACGCCGAGCCAACGCCGGCGGAGCCGTATTGCATCTTGCCGGGATTGGCTTTGCCGTAGGCGACGAATTCCTTCAAATCCTTGGTCGGCAGGTCCTTGCGGGCCAACAGCACGATCGGCTGTTCGGCAACCATGGCAACCGGCATGAAATCGGTGACCGGATCGTAGGGCAGCTTTTTGTAGAGCGCCTTGCTCATCGCAAACGTATCGATGCCGCCCATCACGAACTGATAGCCGTCCGGCGTCGCCTTGGAGACGCGGGCAACGCCGATCGTGCCGCCGGCACCGCCGACATTTTCAACCACGACCTGCTGACCCAGCAGCTCGGACAGCCGTGCGGCAAAAACACGCCCCACCACGTCGGATGCGCTGCCGGAAGCGAAGGGGATCACGAGCGTGACCGCACGGTTCGGCCAGTCCTGCGCGTGCGCGGATGGCGTCCATGGCGTGGCCACGGAAACGGCAGTCAGGGCGAGAGCGGCCATCGCAACTTGCGGGCAGCGGGACCAGAATTTCATCATAAACACCTTTCGTACAGGACACCGGACGATATCACGATCCGCAGCAAAATGCGTGCCGTCCCATTGACAGCGGACAACTGGTCGCGCCACACAGCGCCGCTGACGACGGGGGAAAGACATGGGTCACGAGACGCTCGCCCAAACCATTGACGATGCCTTCGAGAAGCGCGACGGCATTTCGGCCGCGACCACCGGCCCGGTCCGCGCTGCGGTTGAGCAGGCGCTCGAGCTGATGGATTCGGGCGCCGCGCGCGTCGCCGAGAAGCAGGCGGATGGAACCTGGCGGGTCAATCAGTGGCTGAAAAAGGCGGTCCTGCTCTCGTTCCGGCTGAACGACATGAGCATGATCGCGGGCGGACCCGGTGCGTCGGCATGGTGGGACAAGGTGCCGTCCAAATTCGATGGCTGGACCGCGGACAAATTCAAGGCCGCCGGCTTCCGCGCGGTCCCCAATTGCACCGTGCGCAAATCGGCCTTCATCGCGCCTGGCGTGGTGCTGATGCCGTCCTTCGTCAATCTCGGCGCCTATGTCGATTCCGGCACCATGGTGGATACCTGGGCGACGGTCGGCTCCTGCGCGCAGATCGGGAAGAACTGTCACATCTCGGGCGGCGCCGGCATCGGCGGCGTGCTTGAGCCGCTGCAGGCCGGCCCTGTCATCATCGAGGACAATTGTTTCATCGGCGCCCGTGCCGAAGTCGCCGAAGGCGTAGTTGTGCGCGAAGGTTCGGTGCTGTCGATGGGCGTCTATCTCGGCGCCTCGACCACCATCATCGACCGCGCGACCGGCGAGACCATGCGCGGCGAAGTGCCGCCCTATTCCGTCGTGGTATCGGGCACCATGCCGGGCAAGCCGCTGCCGAACGGCCAGCCGGGGCCGAACCTCTATTGCGCGGTGATCGTCAAGCGCGTCGACGCGCAGACCCGCTCCAAGACCTCGATCAACGAGTTGCTGCGGGATTGAACCGCGCCGGCGATTCCGGCTACTGACCCGTACCGGAAACGGCGGGCCGTCATGAACCTGATCGCGCTGCTCACAAGCTTTGACGGCCGCATCGCCCGCAAGTCCTACTGGCTCGGGTCGCTGATCATCATCGGCGCCGTCCTGGCGGTCGCGATCGCCATTGTCACGACGATTGACGAGGCGGCCTTCGACAGACCCGACGGGGGAAGCAGCGCACTCGGGCACGCACTCGGCTGGGTGCTGCTATTGGCGTCGGTCCCGATTTCGGTGAAGCGGCTCCACGACCTGAACCGGTCCGGCCATTACCTGTGGCCGATGGTCATCCTCGATGCCCTGCTGACCGCCGGCGACGTCACCGGCTGGACCGGGACGCCGACCGAGCCGAACGCGCTTGGCTGGGCGATCATCGCGCTCTACGGCATTTATTCGCTCGTCCTGCTGATCCATCTCGGCTTCTATCGCGGCAGCACGGGCCACAACGATTACGGCCGCGATCCGCTGGCGCCCGAAGAGATCCCCGCCACCGTCAGCTTCTGATCGAACCGGTCGCTTCCCTGGCGCGACCAACCTGCAGGTTGGAATTCAGGGGACGCGTTATGACGATTTTCTCGCTGCTGTTCGGCTTTCACGGCCGCATCGACCGCCGCCAATGGTGGCTCGGCATGGCGATCGTGGCCACGGCTGCGTCCTCGGCCATCGTCGGGATCGGCCTGCTGAAGATACACCCGATCGTCTTCCTGCCGTCCGCGCTTCTGTCGACGTTTCCCGTCTTCGCGCTGGGCATCAAGCGGCTGCACGATCGCGACATGACCGGCTGGTACATCGCCTGGATCACGATCATCCCCGCCATGCTGCTCCTGCTCGCCGGCCGGACCGGCGACGGCAGCATCGCCGGATTGGTACTGACTTGGTCCGCACTGCTGTTGATCGGTCTCGGCGTGGCCGGGCTCGGTTTCAGCCGCGGCACCGACGGCGCCAACGAATACGACGACGCGAGCGGGGACGAGACCGCTTCCGCTTTCGCCGACCTCTAGGACCGGAGCCGATCATGCCGACGCTTCCGGCGCGGCACCGACGGCGAGAACGATTACGGGCCCGATCCCCTCAAGACGCACGAGGTCACGCCCGCCGCCGTGTGATCATTGACGGTGTCCGGTGCGTCCCGGTAAAGCCGGGGGATGACACCAGCCGATCCGATCGCCATCGCGCAAAACCTGTTGCGCTGTCCCTCCGTGACACCCGCGGAAGGCGGTGCGCTCAGCTACCTCGAATCATTGTTGAAGGCCGCGGGCTTCACCACCCATCGCATGACCTTCTCCGAACCCGGCACGCCGGACGTGGAGAATTTCTACGCCCGCATCGGCACCGGATCGCCGCACCTGATGTTCGCCGGCCATACCGATGTGGTGCCCCCCGGCAACGAGGCATCGTGGACGCATCCGCCCTTCGCAGGTGAAATCGCGGACGGTGTGCTCTACGGCCGCGGCGCCGTGGACATGAAGGGCGGCATCGCGGCCTGCATCGCCGCCACGCTGGATTATCTCGCCGCCCATGGCGGCAAGCCGCGAGCGGACGGCAAGGGCTCGATCTCGTTCCTGATCACCGGCGACGAGGAGAGCGTTGCGATCAACGGCACGCCGAAGCTGCTCGAATGGGCCGCGCAGCTCGGCGAGACCTTCGATCACTGCATTCTCGGCGAGCCGAGCAATCGCGAAGTCCTCGGCGACACCATCAAGATCGGACGGCGCGGCTCGCAGAACGGCACCCTGATCGTGCATGGCAAGCAGGGCCACGTCGCCTATCCCGAGCGCGCCGACAATCCGGTGACCGGCCTCGTGACGTTGATCGCCGCATTGAAGGGCGAGCCGCTCGACAAGGGCACCGACCTGTTCGACCCGTCCAATCTCGAATTCGTCTCGATCGATATCGGCAACAAGACCGTCAACCTGATCCCGGCCGAAGCGCGCGCGCGCTTCAACATCCGCTTCAACAACCTGCACAGTCACGAATCGCTGAAGGCGTTGCTCGAACAGCGTGCGATCGCAGCCTCCGGCGGCAAGATCCGGTTCTCGTTCGAATGGGAGCCGTCCAACGCCGATGTGTTCGTGGTCGAACCCGGCCCGTTCACGGACGTGGTGGCAAATGCCGTGACCGAGGTGACGGGCCGCAAGCCGGTGCTTTCGACCACCGGCGGCACATCCGACGCGCGCTTCATCAAGAATTACTGCGCGGTGGTCGAATTCGGCCTGGTCGGCCAGACCATGCATGCGATCGACGAACGCGTGCCGGTGACGGAGCTTGTTGAGTTGACCGCGATCTACCGGAAGATTCTTGATCGCTACTTCGCGTGATGCAGGTCGCGGTTCTCGTCGCGCAGCATTGCCAGCGCGAGGATGATCGCGGCGGCGACGCCAAGCGCAGTGCGCACTGCATGGAGCTGACCCCAGTTCACCAGTAGCGCCCGCGTCGAAGCTCCCGCCTGCGTCGCCGGAGTCGTAAGCAGCGTGTCGTTTAGCGGCATAAGCCAGATCAGCGTGAACGGCCAGTTCGCGACCGCCAACGCGGCCCCAATCAGCCACAGCCAGTTGCGTGTGCGGTACCATAGCCAGCCGCCGAGTGCGGCGCAGAACAACGCGAGCCCGCCCTGAATCTTCATGGCGGCCGGAAACCCCGACGCCCATTGCATCAACGCCGCCTGCGGTTCGAGCAGGAGCCGCGCCGGCTGCTCGACCACACTGATGCAGATGGCGATGGCGGCGAACGCGGCTGCGGCCATCAAGGCGATGAGTTTCAGATACTTGGTCATGATACATCCTCCGTTCGACATGGGCTGCGCGTCAGCGCCCCACACCCATCCGCGCCAGCAACCGGTCGCCGCGGATGAAGTGGTGGTAGAGCGCGCCGGCCACATGCAGGATGAGCAGCGCGATCAGCACGCGCACGCCGATGCCGTGCGGAATGCGCGGCGGCACGTTCCAGAAATCCGGCAGGGAGCCCGATGCGCCGCCAAACACGATCGGACCCGCGCCCGACAGCACCATCATGCCGATGCCGCTCGCGGCCAGCCCGATGATCACGATGTAGAAGATGAGGTGCACGGCGCTCGCCGCGCGATGCGGCAGAGCCGGCTGTCCCGCGACAGGGAGCGGCTTCCGGTCGGCGAACCACCACCACGCGATGCGCCCGAGTGTCAGCGCGAGGATCGCAATGCCCATTAGCGCGTGAAAGCGCAGGAATGCGGCCTTGGCCGCGGGATCGGCAGCGCCGCTCACGCGAAAGCCGGTGACGAGCAGCGCCACGATCAGCGCTGCGGCAAGCCAGTGAATGGTGATTGCGACCGCGCCATAACGGTCCTGCGTAGACTTCAAGGCCATGACACACTCCTATTTCTCGTCCTGCGAGAGGCGTTGCCGCACGCGCCGCAAGGTCGCGAGCGATGTTTCGATGTCCTTCAATGAACTCGCCCCGGCGAGCATTTGCGCCTTCGGCTCCCAGCGCGCCGTGGCCGCGGCATAGGCGGTCTCGCCCTTGCGCGTGAGCAGCACGAGCTTCGCGCGCTGATGATTGGGATTGGGGGCGAAGCGGATAAAGCCTTCGCCTTCCAGTTCGTTGGCGACCCGCTGCACCGCCTGCCGGGTCAGGCCCATGTTGCGGGCGATTTGCGCGATCGGCAGCGGCGTGTTGGCGAGCGCGATTGCGCCGATCACCTGCCAGCGCGCGCTGGTGAGCCCGATATCGCCGACCAGCGCATCGCCCATGGCGATCAGCTCGCCGTTCAGGCGAAAGATTTCGAGCACCAGCTCGGTGATTGCGTCGGCCAGTCGCTGCGGCATGACCCATCCTTAAATCGACAGTATATTGTCAATATGACAGTATATTGTCAATTAAGGCGAAGATCACGAAATGGCGATCCGGAACACGGTCAGCCCGGGTAATCCACCTTGACGAGATACAACGCCTCGGCCGGCGCCACCTGCCCGCACAAGGTGCGGTCGCGCGCCTCAAGGATGCGGGCGATGTCGTCCGGCGTCCACTTGCCTTCGCCAACATGCACGATCGATCCGACCATCGAGCGCACCTGATTGTGCAGGAACGAGCGCGCCGACACGGTGATGTTCACGTTCCAGCCGTCGGATTCGATGTCGAGTTGATCGAGCGTCTTCACCGGCGACTTCGACTGGCACTCGGTCGAACGGAAGGTGGTGAAATCGTGATTCCCGATCAGTTGCGTCGCCGCCTCACGCATTGCGGCGATATCGAGCGGCCGCCCGACCCGCCAGGCGCGGCCGAGATCGAGCGCCAGATCGGGCCGCCTGTTTACCACGCGATAGAGATAATGCCGCCTGGTCGCCGAAAAGCGCGCATTGAAATCTTCGCTGACCCGCTCGGCGGCGAGGATCGCCACCGGCTGCGGTCGCAGATAAAAATTCAGCGCATCGCGCACCGTGCCGCCGTCGTGCTCGCTGCGCAGATCGCAATGCGCGACCTGTCCGAGCGCATGCACGCCGGCATCGGTGCGGCCCGCGCCTTGTATGGTGACGCGCTGGCCGTCGAAGCGCGCAATCGCGTCCTCGATCGCGCCCTGCACGCTCGGCGCATCGGCCTGGTATTGCCAGCCGCGATAGGGCGCGCCGTCATATTCGATGAGGAGTTTGTAGCGGGGCATCAGCGCAGAGCCGCGCCGCGGGACAGCCTGTTCCCGCGCAGAAACTCGTCTGCCTTCATCGGCTGCTTGCCGGCGCGCTGCAATTCGATGATGCGGATTGCGCCTTCACCGCAGGCGATGGTGAGATTGTCGTCCAGCACTGTGCCGGGCGCGGCATGTCCGGCAGCCAGCGTCGAACGCAACACCTTCACCCGCATCGGAGTCTTCTCGTCGGGCATCTCGAACCAGGCGCCCGGGAACGGCGACAGCCCGCGGATATGATTATGCACGTCGCGCGCAGGCTTGGCCCAGTCGATCCGGGTCTCGGCCTTGCTGATCTTCTCGGCATAGGTCACGCCGTCGGCTGGCTGCGGCACCACCTGTAGCGAGCCGCGCTCCAGCGCGCCGAGCGCGCGATGCATCAGGTCGCCGCCGATTGCGGCCAGCCGGTCATGCAGGTCGCCCGCGGTCATGTCGGGCGTGATGGCGACGCGCTCGATCATCGCCATGCCGCCGGTATCGAGCCCCTCGTCCATCTTCATCACGGTGACGCCGCTCTGAGCGTCGCCCGCCATCACCGCGCGATTGATCGGCGCGGCGCCGCGCCAACGCGGCAGCAACGACGCATGTAGGTTGAAACAACCCAGCGGCACGGCCTCGAGCACCGGTTTCGGCAGTATCAGGCCATAAGCAACCACCACCGCGGCATCGGCACCGAACGACGCAAACTCTGCCTGCGCCTCTTCGGTGCGCAGGGTCTTTGGCGTCAACACGGTGAGACCGAACCGCTTGGCCTCGCGCGCCACCGGCGTATCCTGCAATTCCATGCCACGACCGGCGGGCTTCGCCGCACGGGTATAGACCGCGGCGATCTCGTGGCCCGCGCCCGCGAGTTCGATCAGCGTTGGCACCGCGAAATCCGGCGTGCCCATGAAGATGAGGCGGAGCGGCATGGATTGGTCCTTTCCCTCCCCCGGCTTGCGGGAAGAGGGAAGACGGTGGGCAACTAGTCTGCGCCCTGCTTGGCCATCTTTGTGTATTTCTTGATGACGCGGTCGCGCTTCAGCTTCGAGATATGATCAATGAACAGCACGCCGTTGAGGTGGTCGATCTCGTGCTGGATGCAGGTGGCGAACAGGCCGTCCGCCTCGACCTCCTGCGCCTTGCCGTCGATGTCCAGATATCTGATCCGCACCTTGGCCGGCCGCTCGACGTCCTCGTAATATTCCGGGATCGAGAGGCAGCCTTCCTCGTGCAGGTTCATCTCCTCCGACGACCAGGTGATCTCCGGATTGATGAACACCTGCGGCGCTTTCTCGTCGTCCTTTTTCGACAGGTCCATGGTCACGAGGCGCAGCGGCTCGCCGATCTGGATCGCGGCCAGTCCAATGCCCGGCGCGTCATACATGGTCTCGAGCATGTCGTCGGCGAGCGCGCGAATGGACGCGTCGACCGTCGCCACCGGCTTGGAGACGAGGCGGAGTTGCTTGTCGGGCAGGATGAGGATGTCGCGCAGGGCCATGCGCGCGATGTAATTATTGGGACAGGCGCGGTCAATTCGTTCTTCGCTGACCCCTCCTTCTCCCCGCGCCTCCGCCCCTGGCTCGCGGCCGTCCTTCCCTCTCCCCGCCTGCGGGGAGAGGGTGCCGAGCGTATGCGAGGCGGGTGAGGGGCTGATCGCCAAGACGAAAACACGAGCCCCTCACCCGGCTCGGACCTCCGGTCCTCGCCACCCTCCCCCCGTTTCACGGCGAGAGGGAAAGGAACGCGGCTTCAGCGCCCCCGGCCATAAGTTCTCTTTTTGTTCTTGACGTATTCCGAATCGTGCTAAAAGGGACGGATGGACATTTTCGCTCTGATCCGCGACCGGCTCGCCGGCCTCGACCCGCTCTTGGTGGTCGCGGTCATTGCCGCGGTTTGCGCCTTCATCCTCGCCGCCACCATCGGCGTCACGATCCTGCTGATCGGGCGACGCCGGCGGCGGGCCGAAGAGGCCGCCGAAGCCGAGCGCCTGGAGGCGGAGGAGAACGAGGCCCGGATGGCGGAGCTTCGCCGCCTGCAGGCCGAGACCACCGGGCTGGTGCGCGCCATGGGCGACATGCTGGCGAACCGGCAGTCGCAATTCGAGAAAGCCTTTTCCGAGCGGCTCGACACCGTCACCCACCGCATCGGTCAGTCGATCCAGCACACCACGCAGCAGACCGGCGAAAATCTCAACCGGCTGAACGAACGGCTCGCGGTCATCGACTCGGCGCAGAAGAACATCACCGCGCTCGCCTCGCAGGTGACGTCGCTGCAGGGCGTCCTGTCCAACAAGCAGCAGCGCGGTGCCTTCGGCCAGGGCCGCATGGAAATGATCATCCAGGACGGGCTGCCGAAGGGCTCGTTCGAATTCCAGTTCACGCTATCGAACGCAACGCGGCCGGATTGCGTGATCCATTTTCCCGACCAGCGGCCGCTGGTGATCGACTCGAAATTCCCGCTGGAAGCGGTCACCGCCTTCCGCGACGCCAAGACCGACGACGAGCGCATGATCGCCGGGCGCATGCTGCGCCAGAACGTGACCAAGCACATCGCCGATATCGCCGGCAAATATCTGCTCCCCGGCGAGACCCAGGAACTCGCCTTGATGTTCGTGCCATCGGAATCGGTCTATGCCGAATTGCACGATCAGTTCGACGACCTGATCCAGCGCGCGTTCCGCTCGCGCGTCGTCATCGTATCGCCCTCGCTCTTGATGCTCGCGGTGCAGGTGATCCAGCAGATCCATCGCGATGCCCGCATGCGCGAGGCCGCCGACAAGATCCATGCCGAGGTCGGGCATTTCATGGAGGACCTCAAGCGGCTGCGCGAACGCGTGCGCAAGCTCGAGGCGCATTTCGGTCAGGCGACCGAGGACATCAAGCAGATCGTGGTCTCGACCGACAAGCTGGAGCGGCGCGGCTCCCGCATCCGCGACGTCGAGTTCGACGACGGCGACGACCAGAGCAGCGTCGTGCTCCCGAACCCGGTCGGCGCCCGGCGCGTGGTCGCGGCGGAATAACGCCGTTAACCATCGCATATCGCAACCCCTTCAGTGGCACCCGGGTACGGCGGCGGGCGGCTGGTTAAGCGCGGCTGCTTGGGCTAGATTGACCCGTGGTTAACGCTTGGTAAATGCGTTCGGGGTGGACATTGTGTTGAGGGGGATTGCCGTTTTCGCCGCGCTGGCGGCGACAGTTTTGTGTGCGGGCTGCGCCAACCGCCCGGCGCAGGGCGTGCTGATTCCCATGAAGGAACAGGTCGCCGGTACCACGCAGGTTCCGATCCTGGTCGCGACCACCCGCAAAAAATCCGTCGAAGATCCTGGCGAAATGTTCGGCGGCGACCGCGCCGACGCCATGTCCTACGCGGCCATCACCGTATCGATACCGCCGGATGCCGACCGCAAGGTCGGGCATGTGCAATGGCCGGACGCCCTGCCCGGCGACCCCAAGCGCAATTTCATGACGGTCTCGGCCGACTATATCGATCAGAAGGCCTTCGCCGCGTCGATCGCCGCGACCGCGCGCAGGACCGGTCATCCGCGCGTGCTGATCTTCGTGCACGGCTTCAACAACCGGTTCGACGATGCCGTCTACCGCTTCGCGCAGATCGCGCATGACTCCAAGGCCGAGGCCGTGCCGGTGCTGTTCACCTGGCCCTCGCGCGGCGATGTGCGGTTGCGCTCCTATACCTACGACCGCGAGAGCGCGAATTATTCACGCGATGCGCTCGAGGAACTGATCGACCAAATCGCCGCCTATCCGCAGGTGAAGGAGATCAGCGTCCTCGCGCACTCGATGGGCAATTGGGTGACGCTGGAGGCGCTGCGCGGCCGCTCGCTGCGGCGCATGGCACGCCCCAACGCCGACAAGGTGAAGCAGGCGATGCTGGTTGCGCCGGATGTCGATGTCGACGTGTTTCGCGCCACCATCAGGCGCATGGGCCCCAACCGGCCAAAGATGCTGCTGTTCGCGTCTCAGGACGACGGCGCCTTGTCGCTGTCGAAGGAGATCTGGGGCGGCGTGGACCGGATCGGCGAAGTCGGCGCCACCGAACCCTATCGCACGCAACTCGAGGGCGAGCGGATCGCGGTATTCGATCTGACGCCGCTGAAGACCGTCGGCAGCAACGCCCACAGCCGCGCCTTCGACGATATCACCCAGGTGCTGGCGATGGTGCGCGAACGCAATGCGCAGCAGCGGAATCAGGTCGCACGCAGCCAGCCTGCACCACCGGCAACGGCGCCGTCGCAGACCGAAACCGTCGCGCTGCGGGATTGAACCGGTCACATTTTTTAGCGGGTATCGCCGGTGTCATGCCCCGCGCCGGCGGGGCATCCAGTAACCCTCTGCGCCGATTGCATTTACTGGGTCGCCCGCTTTCGCGGGCGATGACAATTTGGTCGCACAGCACGATTCAATCTATCGCCAACACGCGCTAGGCTCACCACTGCATGACCAGCCTCGAATCACCCGCCGCCAAACCCAAAATCTCATGGTCCGAAGCGCTGTCGGTCTATCTGAAACCGCGCGTGCTGATCGTCATCCTGCTCGGCTTCTCGGCCGGCCTGCCGCTGGCGCTGTCGGGCGCGACGCTTGCGATCTGGATGACCGAGGCCAAGGTGAGCCTGGGCACCATCGGACTCTATGCACTGGTCGGCCTGCCCTACACCCTGAAATTCCTCTGGGCGCCGCTGGTCGATGCACTCGACATTCCGATCCTGTCGCGCGCGCTTGGGCGGCGGCGCGGATGGCTCGTCTTCTCACAACTCCTGCTCGCGGCCGCGATCGCATTCCTTGCCTTCCAGGATCCTGCAACCGCGCTATGGCCGGTCGCGCTTGGCGCAGTGTTGGTCGCCACCGCCTCCGCCACCCAGGACATCGTGATCGACGCCTTTCGGGTCGAAAGCCTCGATACCAGCGAGCAGGCGGCGGGGATGGCCGGCTATGTCGCTGCCTACCGCATCGGCATGCTCGCCTCGGGCGCAGGCGTCATTACGCTGACCTGGTGGCTCGCGAAGGTCGGCGTATCGGCTGAGACGGTGTGGATGTGGGGTTATCTCGCCGCCGCTGCGCTGGTGAGCGTCGGTATCGTCGCCACGCTGATGGCGACCGAACCCGCCGCTCCCGAGGGCTTGGTCGACCGGGCGCGCGACCCGATCAGCAGGGTTCTGATCACGGCTTTCGGTGCGTTCAGGGAATTCCTCGGCCGTCCCGAGGCGATCATCATCCTGCTGTTCGTGGTGCTGTTCAAGTTTTGCGATGCCTTTGCCGGCGTGCTGACCGGCCCCTTCGTGATCGGGATCGGCTTCGACAAGGCGACTTACGCGGCGGTGGTAAAAGGTGTCGGATTGGCCTCGGCGCTGATCGGCGGCTTTGCCGGCGGGATGGTCGCGGCTGCGCTGCCGCTGTCGACGAGCCTCTGGATCGGCGGCATTCTGCAGGCCATCTCCAACCTCGCCTTCGCATGGCTTGCGCTGATCGGCCCGAATGTGCCGGCGCTGACCGCGGTCGTCATTGTCGAGAATTTCACCGGCGCGATCGGTACCGTGATTTTCGTCGCCTATCTCTCCGCGCTGTGCGGGGTACGTGCGCATACCGCGACGCAATTTGCGCTGCTGACGGCGCTGGCCGCGGTCGGCCGAACCACCCTGTCTTCGGGAGGCGGCTTTATTGCGGAGAGCACCGGTTGGGTCTGGTTCTTCGTGATCTCGGCGCTTGTCGCGATCCCGAGCCTGATGCTGCTGGCCTGGCTGCAGATGCGCGGACATTTCCGCGAGCTGGACCAGCGCGCGCGATAGCGTTGGCGTGGCGGCCGGACTGCGATCCACGGGAGGGTTCATAGCCCGGCCGGGCTGATTCCGAATCAGGCCGATCGGTTGTAGTCATTCCGGTACGCGCATATCCGCGATACCGGAGCCGCCATGAACTTCACCAGCGTGATCGAGACCGTGGGCTACGCGCTCGATCTCACCGGCGTCGCGCTGATCGCGATCGGGCTCGTCATCGCCTTCGTGCGCTATATCACCGTTCCCGTGATACCGGGCGGCATCGATGCCTATCGCAGGCTGCGTCAGGATATCGGACGCGCGATCCTGCTCGGTCTCGAAGTGCTGGTGGCGGCCGACATCATCCGTACCGTGGCGGTCACGCCGACGCTGGACAGCGTCGCGATCCTTGGCGCGATCGTGGTGATCCGCACCTTCCTCTCGATCAGCATGCAGGTCGAGGTCGAAGGGCGCTTCCCGTGGCAGAGCCGATCCGAGGCGAAAGAGGGATAAAGGCGTCCCACGCGCTTCTTCCCTCTCCCCGGAAAACGGGAAGAAGGAAGAAAGCCTACATCGCCGTGCGCTGCCGCATTGCCGCCGACAGCGTGCCCTCGTCGAGATAATCGAGTTCGCCGCCGACCGGCACGCCATGCGCAAGCCGCGTCACCGCCACACCCGCGCTGTGCAGCAGATCGGTGATGTAATGCGCCGTGGTCTGGCCATCGACGGTGGCGTTGAGCGCGAGGATCACCTCCGTCACCGCGGGATCATGCGCGCGCGTGACCAGCGCATCGATGGTGAGATCCTGCGGGCCAACGCCATCGAGCGGCGACAGCGTTCCGCCGAGCACATGATAGCGCGCATTGACTGCGCCGGCGCGCTCCAGCGCCCACAGGTCCGCGACATCGGCGACCACCACGATCACACTCGGGTCGCGTTTCGGGTCGGTACACACCGTGCAGGGATTTTGCGAATCGATATTGCCGCAGGTTCCACACACCGTGATGCGCTCCTGCGCCACCGCCAGCGCGTCGGTCAGCGGCCCCAGCAATTGCTCGCGCTTCTTGATCAGGTGCAACGCGGCGCGGCGCGCCGAGCGCGGCCCGAGCCCCGGCAGCCGCGCCAGCAGCTGGATCAGGCGCTCGATTTCAGGTCCGGCAACGGATTTCGGCATGACGCGTTCTGCGACTCGTGACTGCCGGCATATTGCGAGGCAAGGCCACAAAATCAATGGCCGCATGCCGGCCGGTCACTTCGCGGCCGCAAGGCCCCATCCGTCCCGCATCCGGGACAGGCTTGGACGCATGGCCGGGCTCAGAAAGCCGGTGCTGCCCCATTCCTTGGCCATGCAATTATTCGGACCTGCGGACGTCTCGCCCTTTCCCTCCATCACGGCCTTGAACCAGTCCCGATCGCGCCACGCGATTGCGTCGCCATGCGCCTTCAGGAAATCGTCCTGGCCAATTTTCTTGAGTGCGACGACAAGGGCGGTCTTGTAACCATACTGATTGTACTCGTCAGCCGATGACAGGAATCGCCGTTGCATCTCGGCAACGGTTTCAGCATCGGCCGTACCGATCCTGCATATCGCCAGCACCGGCAGGTTTCGCAGAAACGTCCGGTTCATTTTTCCGGCGAAGAAATCCTGCTTGTAAAACGGCAAGGCATCCGGTCCCGCATCCGCCGCACGGACGTAAAGCGCGGGATAACGGCGCCATATCGCGTTGTGGTTATCCTGCACCTTGTCCTTGCTGACGATTTCGAACATGGCCGTCGCAACAGGCTGGAATGCGGGTTGGGGCAGCGTCACGATTGCGGATTGCAGAACCGACGCGCTGTCGCTCCCGCTTTTCGAACGGTCGGCTTGAAGGTCCGCAAACCGGGCTGCCATCTTCTCCGCGAGCGGGACGAGTTGTCCCGGATTCTGCGAGAGCGTGTACGCCATAGCCCAAGGCAGTTGCTTCGGCATCTGACCGCTCAAGATCTGCTGCAACACCTCGAACGCTTCATCATTAACGCGCCCGGGCTCCTCGGCGGTGCGCGCAAGCACAGCCTCGTTCTGCGCAAAGCCCTTGAAGTTCGCCAGGTCGGTCGCCGTATATTTGCGCACACCCAGCATGATGCTTTCAGGTGTGTCGTATCGTGCCTTGTCTATGCTGTCGGGAACCGTGTCCAGCGTCTGCAACTTGCGCAGGAATTGCGCGCCGCATTCCCACGCCGGCTTGCTGCTGATAAGCGAGCAACCGATGAACCCTATCGGCAGCACCGGTAGCCGCCACGCTATGGCGCTGCGATAGGAGCCCAGAATCCTGCCGTCGACCACGATCTCGGTGCGCGACTCGCTGACGCCCGGCTTGCGCTTCCAGATTCCCGCATCTTGCGGACGCGATACCGTGACCACAGCATGGTTCGGGTCTTCCGGGAAACGCAACACGCACAGGTGAAACTTGCCCGAGACGTATGTGATCAGGATTCGGTTCTGCGTGTCGCGTTTGATCGCGTCGCATTGGTCGCGCCGCATCAGACGCACCGATGAGTAGCTTTCCGGCTTGTTGTTGGTGTTCGGCTCGTAAACGACCGGGATATCGTGCGTCTGCACGAAACTGCCCAGTTCCTTTCCGACGACAGAGTGAGCCTGCGGATTGAAGTCGAACACCTTGCCGGGGTTGCTGGCGCGCAACGCCGCCGCGCGTGCGGCGATCTCGCGGCCTTCCTGAACATACGCGACGTAATACGCGCCATAGGCCGCAACGGGCACGATCATGAGAACGCGTGGCAATCGGCCGATCGCGGCTTCCACGAAAAGGCTGATCAATGCCACGTGGATCAGGAGGACCGTGATCAGTCCGGCGCCGAACATCATGAGGTACACGCCGGGGATCGGCAGAACCTGCAGGAGAAACAGCACGACCGCGGCGACGAGCGCCCACAGCGATGGCGACGATTTAATGATACGCATCATGTGCCGGTGTCCAACCATTCGCACCGTAGCGGCGGGCCGTTAACTCTCCTCGAAGTTTCGCGACCGTCAGGCGGCCAAAATGGCCGCGATGGTATGCGGACGATGAATACCGTCCGCAAAAGTCGCGGTTTCGCGGACACCCGCTGGTGGCGGATGGCGTTCGCGGCTCTATATCCTCTGAAGGATGTATATGGACCGAACGATGAGCCCCCTCACCCGCCTTGCCACCCGCGTCGCCTATGGCGCGACCCAGCTCCCCCGCATGGCCTATTATGCCGGGCACGCCTATGCGCTGCAGCGGCTGGCGGCCGAAGCGCGCCGCCGCGAGGGCGAGGAACCGCCATCGCCGCCCCGACCAGGTGACAACCGCGCCCCGCTCATCAGCGACCGCAAACTCTACGGCGACATGGCGGAGCTCCTGGCCCGCGATCTCGCCAATGTCGAAGCCGGCATCTATCCCCTGCCCGCCGACCATGACGGGTCGCTGCCGACCCTGTTCCGCCGCTCGCGGCTGTTTTTCGACGATCTCCCGGATGTGTATCGCCGCCGCAAGGATCGCCGCCACGATGAGGTGCTGACCGAGGACGTGCGCGGCAAGCGGCCGGACTATTACCTGCAGAATTTCCACTTCCAGTCCGGTGGCTGGCTGACCGAGGATTCCGCCGATCGCTACGACACCCAGGTCGAGGTGCTGTTCAAGGGCACCGCAAATGCGATGCGCCGCATGGCGCTGCCCGAGCTGCACGAACATTTCCGCGGCCGCGACCAGCGCACATTGCGCCTCACCGACATTGGCTGCGGCACCGGCCGCTTCCTCGACTTCGTCAAGCAGGCCTGGCCGCGCTTGCCGGTCACCGGCATCGATCTGTCGGACGCATACGTCAAGCATGCGCGACATCATCTGCGGCGCTGGTCGCGCGTGAACACGCTCGTCGCCAAGGCCGAGAGCCTGCCGCTGCGCGACGCCAGCCAGGATGCGGTGACGTCCGTGTTCATGATGCACGAATTGCCGCCGCAGATCCGCCGCGAGATGATCGGCGAAGCCGCGCGCGTCCTCAAACCCGGCGGTCGGTTGGTGATCGTGGATTCGCTGCAGCGTCGCGACATCCCGGATTACGAGGGTCTGCTCGAGCGCTTCCCGCAGAATTATCACGAGCCGTATTTCGAGAGCTACCTCGACGAGGACTTCGCGCATATCGCGCGAGGCGTCGGCCTCACGCATGTGCGCGACGAACCGGCTTTCGTGTCAAAGGTGATGGTGTTCGACAAGATCGCGTAACCTCCGGCAGGAGCGCTGACAAGCCGCGCGCATTGTGTCACTCAGGCCCCTCTTGCCAGCCGGGGCCATGATGGACGCCACACTCAGCGACACGCTGTTCGGAATTATTTTCGTCGCAATTGCGATTGTGTACGCCTCGGTCGGACAGGCCGGGGCCACCGGTTATATCGCCGTCATGGCGATCGCCGGCCTCAGCCCGGATGTCATCAAGCCGACCGCGCTGGCGCTCAACATCGTGGTCGCCGCCATCGGTACGATCCGGTTCGTGGCAGCCGGGCTTCTCACATGGCGCACCTGCTATCCCTTCGCGATCCTTGGCGTGCCGTTCTCGTTTCTCGGCGGCGCACTCAATCTGCCCGGCATCCTCTATATGCCCGTGGTCGGGTTGCTGCTCCTGCTTGCGGCTTGGCAGATGATCCGGCCCATGCGCGCGGCATCCTCGCACGAGACCGCGCTTGACGATCCACCGTTCATACCTGCGCTCGCCGCCGGCGGCATCATCGGCCTTATCTCCGGCGTCACCGGCATCGGCGGCGGCATTTTCATCGCGCCGCTGATCATCGCGCTGGCCTGGGCCACCACGCGGCAGGCCGCGGCGATTTCGGCGAACTTCAATCTGTTGAATTCAGCCGCGGCGCTGACCGGCGCCTGGGCGACCTTGCCTGGCCTGCCACCGCAATTGCCGCTCTGGATGCTCGCCGCCGCGATCGGCGGGCTTATCGGCTCATGGCTTGCACTCGAACGCCTGCCGCCGGCGATGCTACGGATGATTTTGTTCGCGCTGCTGACGGTGGCCGGGCTGCGGATGCTGTGGGCGTGGGTGGGGATGATGTGGGGCGCGAGTTGAATGTGGCGCCTCGAGCGAAATGAAGCGAGGCGTGCGTCCCTCTCCCCGTTCTGACGGGGAGAGGGAAGAAGAACTCACACCCCCGATGCCGTCGCGTTCGGGAAGAACAGCTGATTGCCGTTGATCTTGTATTCAGCGATCGCCTTCTGACCTTCCGGCGACACGATCCAGTCGATGAACGCCTGGCCTTCCGCCTTCTTCACATTCGGATGCTTGGCCGGATTGACCAGGATGACGCCGTACTGATTGAACAGCTTGTTGTCGCCCTCGACCACGATGTCGAGATCGCCGCGATTCTTGAACGACAGCCAGGTGCCGCGATCGGCGAGCACATAGGCGTTCGCAGCCGACGCGGTATTGAGCGCGGCGCCCATGCCCTGCCCGATCTCCTTGTACCACGCGCCCGATCCTTTCGCATCTTTGTCGGTCCCGGCGATATCGATGCCGGCCACCTTCCAGAGATTGAGCTCGGCGTAATGCGTGCCGGACTTGTCGCCGCGCGAGATGAACGGCGCGGACTTCGCCTTGATCGCCTTCAGCGCCGCGGCGATGTCCTTGCCGCCCTTGATGCCGGCCGGATCGCTCTTCGGCCCGATCAGCACGAAGTCATTATACATGACCGGAAAACGCTTCACGCCGAAGCCATCGGCGACGAACTTCTCTTCCTGCGGTCGCGCGTGCACGAACACCACGTCGGAATCGCCGCGCCGTCCGGTTTCGAGCGCCTGCCCGGTGCCCTGCGACACCACCTTCACATCGATGCCGGTCTTTTTCTTGAACAGCGGCAGGATGTGATTGAACAGGCCTGAGTCCGTCGTCGATGTGGTCGACGAGACGACAATAGACTTGTCCTTCGCAAGCGCCGGGCCCGCGAGCGCAAGCGACGCAGCCGCACCCAGCGCGACGATGAAACGGCGTGTGATCATGGCGGTCTCCCTTTTGTTGTCAGACGAGCAATTCACCGGCGACGAAGCGTCGTGCGGCGTCGGTTTTCGGCGACGTGAAGAAGGTTTGTGCGTCGGCGACTTCGATGACGCGGCCTTTGTTCATCAGCACGATCTCGCCGCCGAGACGGCGCGCCTCGCCGAGATCGTGCGTCGCCATCACGATCTTGATGCCGCGTGCGGCGATGCCGGCGATGATGTCCTCGGTCGCCTTGGTGGCGGCGGGATCGAGAGAGGCGGTCGGCTCGTCGAGAAACAGGATCTCCGGCGCCTTGGCGAGCGCGCGCGCAATCGCCAGCCGCTGCTGTTCGCCGCCTGACATGCGGCGCGCCGGACGGTCGCTGAGTGCACCCAGACCAACGCGATCGAGCAGTTCCTGCGCCGCCGCATCGCGTTCGGCGCGCGGCACACCCGCCGCCGCAAGCGCGTAAGTGATATTGCCGGCCGCGCTCCGTCGCAGCATCACCGGCCGCTGGAACACGATCGCGCGGCCGACCGGCGGCACATTGCTGCGTCCGCCATAGGTGACCCGGCCGCTGCTTGGTGAGTTGAGCCCCATCGCGATCCGCATCAGGCTCGACTTGCCGGAGCCGTTCGGTCCGACGAGCATCGTCGGTCCTCCGGCGGCGAAGGTGAGCGATACACGGTCGAGGATCGTCACCTCGCGCGCGAGCAACGACACCTCTTCGAGCATTAACGGCAGATCGGAAGCGGGTGCGCGCATCGCATTCATCCCGCAAAGCGTTCGCCGGCGCGGCGCACGCCCCAGGCCAGAGCATTCACGAACAGCACCAGAACAAGGAGGATAATGCCCAGACCAATGGCCAGAGGCAGGTTGCCCTTGGAGGTTTCGAGTGCGATCGCCGTCGTCATCACCCGGGTGAATCCGTCGATATTGCCGCCGACGACGATCACCGCGCCGACTTCCGCCGCCGCCCGCCCGAAGCCCGCAAGCAGCGCGGTCACAAGGGAAAATCGCGCATCCATAATGAGGGTCGCGATCCGCTGTAGCGGACCGGCATTCATGGCGTCGAGTTCGTCGCGATACTCGACCCAGAGATCCTCGATGGTCTGCCGCGACAGAGCCGCGATGATCGGCGCCACCAGAATGGTCTGCGCCACGATCATCGCCGCCGGCGTGAACAGAATGCCGAGGCTTCCGAGCGGACCAGAGCGCGACAGAAGAAGGTAGACCATCAGTCCGACCACAACCGGCGGAAGGCCCATCAGCGCGTTGAGCAGCACGATGACGCCGTTGCGGCCGGGAAATTTCGTCAGCGCAATCAAGGCGCCGAGCGGTATCCCGATCAGCGCGGCGCAGGCGACCGCGGACAGGCTGACGATCAGCGACAGCTTGACGATTGCGAGCAGAACCGGATCGGCGCGCAGGATCAGGTCAAGGGCTGAGGCATCGGTCGGCACCTGATTTGTGTTGCACTGGAAACCGAAAGGGTCAATTTTCGGAGCAAATTCACTTCAATGCAGCCATATTCATGCGCGAGTTTCTCAATACCGACGAGGCCGCGGCGTATTTGCGGCTCAGCGAGCGCAAGCTCTACGAGCTGGTGGCGGCCGGCGCCGTCCCCTGCAGCAAGGTCACCGGGCGATGGCTGTTTCCAAAGACGGCGCTCGACCGCTGGGTCGCGTCGGGCATGCCCAATGCGTTGAAATCGCTCGAAGAAACCGCGCCGCCGATCGTTGGCGGAAGCACCGACCCATTGCTGGAGTGGGCGCTGCGGGAGAGCGGCTCGGGGATCGCGAGCCTGCCGGAGGGGTCCGAGGCCGGCCTGCGGCGGCTGTCGCGCCGCGAGGTGATCCTGGCCGCGATCCATCTGCATGCGGGCGAAAATGACGGCTCATCGGCCAATGTTGCGGCGGTCGGCAATGCGCCCGGCCTGCATGATGCGGTGGTGATCGGCTTCGCCCGGCGCGAGCAGGGCCTGCTGGTGGCGCCTGGGAACCCGCATCGGATCGGCAATCTGGCGCAGCTTGCCGGCACCGGATTGCGGATGGCGCAACGTCAACCGGGCGCGGGCGCGCAATTGCTGCTGCTGACCCTGTGCGCCAAGGCGCAGATCGACCCCGGCGCGCTCCTTACGGTGAAGCCGGCTTGCGCGACCGGCAGCGACCTCGCGCAGGCGATCCGCGCCGGACATGCCGATTGCGGAATCGCCACCCGCGCGGTGGCGGACGCAGCCGGGCTCGATTTCGTGCCATTGCTCTGGGAGAATTTCGACCTTGTTCTGCGCCAGCGCGACTATTTTCTGCCCGGACCATCTGCGCTGTTCGGTTTCGTTCGGTCGGACCGTTTCCGCCAGCGCGCCGCCGAGCTTGGCGGCTACGATCTCTCGGTATGCGGCGCGATCCGGCTGGTCGCCTGAGCCAAATCTTTCGAATCTGTCGGAAAATGGTCCCCGGGCGCTTGAAAATGCCGCCCGCCACGGCCACAAGGACGCCCACGGAGAGGTGGCCGAGTGGCTGAAGGCGCACGCTTGGAAAGCGTGTATACGGGAAACCGTATCGAGGGTTCGAATCCCTCTCTCTCCGCCAGTCGAACCGCGACCAACATTCTCCGCGCCGTTCTCGCCGTGCTCATAAGCCCAATAACGGCGGGCTTCGGCGCTCAAACCTCCGCACTGCGCTGGCCCTGTCGGAGCGCGAATTTCTCTCTCTGCTGCCTTTGCTCTCAAAACCTTCCGACTGCGCGGATTTAGTACGGTTCTTGTAAGTCATTGATTTTCATAAATTTTTGGAGATAACAACCTCAAGACTTTGAATGACTATTGCGGGGGAGCGAGAGGATCTGAGAGCGAACTGCAACGCTGAAATCGCAAGGCTTTTTGAATCTTTGGTACGGATATGGGCGCTGGAGGGCTCGGCTCTCATGACTACACGCACCTACGCTCGCGAAACACGTCTGGCCGAGAGCGAAGTCGTGGAATGGAACCTTGAAACAGCTCACGCTTTAAGTTCGGCTGAACGCCACGGGTGGAGCATGAAGACCGTACTGCCAGCTGCAGAGCTAAAGCTCGCACTCAACGAAGCGATGCGCCGTCGCAAAGAGTGCGCCGGCGTCGAAGCTACGAAAGTATTTGAATGCGCTGGTGGGCCAGCCAACTGGGATGCGGAGTTTAGTAACAGCGGTACCGTCATAGACCCGTCGTGTAAGAGAGCTGTCTTAGCAACTAAATTGGGAATGCAGAACCGCTTCAACTTGGCGATCTAGGCGAATTTGAAAAGTACCGCCTGTCTCGAGCTGCTCTTCCGCGGGTCGGCGTATTCGAAAAGCGGTGCCGCCCCCGCGGAGGCAACGAACTTCGTGAATTGCCGGTGTCACCGGCGTGCGGTCTATCCAGAAACCGTCTACGCCGATGCGGTGCACCGCGGTTAATGCCGGTCCCAGTCATGTGGAAGGTGTAACCCTCGATCCCGATCACACTGCGCAGCCGGCCGTGGGGCCTCGGCCGGTATTCGTGTCTCGGCGATCATCACCATGGTGCGATCTCGAAGCCTGCCAGCGCCTCTCTGCCCCACATCACCCTAGCGCCCCGCGGCGCCCGTCGTACCATGCGGAACCCGCAAAAAAAACGGACGCGGGGCGGCGTTTGAAGACCCGGCCGAAGGCAGCTATATGGGGCCTTACTCTGGGTCCGCCAGATTTACTACGCCAGGACAAGGCAAAACCAAGGCCTGGATGGAGCATCGGATTTCTAATTCTGCAACCGCTGTGCTGGCGCGTGTAGTCCGCTGCCGTGATGTAATGAATTTGTTGCAAATTCGGCGAGGCGAATCGCACTTTGTACCTGCTAGTTTCGTCTTGTTTTACCGAGTCCGGTAGCAAACCGATAGCAGCAGGACAGATGATGCGCCCATCGCAGAAGCTGGCATTATCGCACGCAATAGCGACAGAACTGCAGCAACGCTACGGGTTCGATGACATCTCGGCCTATCTGGCCGAGCACAAGCTCCAGGCAACTGCACACCAAGATTATTTTGAAGACGCTGTCGACTGGGCCAAATCTGCGCTGCGAAAAGCCGATGCCGCCACTCTGCTTAGCATCTCGGAAGACCTTGAAATTAACTCAGCCGTTTTCCGATCTTCAGTACCTCCCAAGAACTGGCCGGATAGCTCCAAATATCGGTTGTTCATAAGTCATCTGGCGAAGCACAAGCTCTACGGCACCAGGCTGCGCGATTGCCTGTTACCGTTTCACATATCAGGCTTTGTCGCCCACCAAGATGTCCACCCAACCGCTGAATGGCAAATCGAAATCGAGCGCGCGCTATCAACTATGGACGCTTTTCTGGCAATTCATACGGTGGGATTCAAAGACAGCTATTGGGCGCAGCAAGAAGTCGGGTTCGCTGTTGCTCGACGCGTCAAGATTATCTCATTTAGGATGGGCGAAGATCCTGTCGGCTTCATAAGCAAACAGCAAGCTTTGCCGCATGAGAAACGAATGGCAGAAGACATCGCGAAAGAGATCAATGCGTTGCTAATGGATGATCCTGCCACCAGCACTCGACTGGCCCAAGTTATTGAATTGAATACGCCGAAGAAACGAAGCTTCGATATTGATGACGAAATTCCGTTCTGAGAATCGGCCGCCACCGTGCCCGGCATGACTGCCTTAAAGCTCATCCGCGAACGAGAACCGCAGCCAGGGCCCGTGGCCGCCGGGTGATTACAACGTGGTGAGCCGACACCGGCAAGATGGTCGGCCGCATTTTCCGCCAGAGCGTAGCCCTAGTAAATCCGAACGAATGATTTTGGGGCCTCGACTTCTTCGAGGCAAAAGGCCGCCGGCCGTTTATGGTAGCGCCGAAAGCAAGGAAGGCTGGCGGAGGCGATAGGGCATGACCTTGAGAGGCGTTGTTGTTTAGGCTCGCGGGAGCGGTTATCGGCGGCGTGCTGATATGGCTTGGACTTCGGCCTCGCATCGGACCATACTTTGTCGACGATCCCGCGTTGGGTTACCTAATCTCCATTCCGTTCGGAGCGATGATCGCGCTGATTGTCGATTACGCTTATCGAAGTTGGCGGCCCGACCGGACATAATGCCTAGCGAGAACGAAAAGTCGGGCGATGGTTGCCGCGATCATGCTGGACTTGAGCGTTGAAGGCGCGCAGGAAAGCGTGTGAGTGGTCACCTTGCTCAGGCGGTTGCTGGTGCTGAGATGCCTCGAATACCGTTACGGCGCATACGTTTCTCGATCGCTTTTATTCTGCGCTCCGCCCTGTGACTGATCTCGTTCAATTGCTCCGGCGTTATCCGCCTTGCCGTGAGATCGGCGATGCCGGCGATCACTTTCTGATGGATCTCCTTTAACTCAATCAGGTCCTCTTGACGTCGCTTCCGCTGCGCCATCGCTGCCTCTTGGTGGCGAATCAGGCCCGGTCTGTAAGACGCAGCCGGGCCAAATTTGGTCGGATAAAGGTGCTTCTCAACACTGGCCCACGCCAAGGGGTTCCCAGCCGCCTTCTGGGCGAAGGCTTGCAGGCCTAGCTATCAACCGGCTCAATGGATTCCCAACTGCCAAAACCCCATTCGTGATATCGCCAGAGCCATTTCTGACCGGTATCGGGATCGACATAGAGCCGGTCGCCGATATATGCTTTGGGATGGCGCTCGAACTCATGCACGAACTTCAGTCGTTTTAGCAGCCGGTTAAGGTCGGCTCGCTGCTGACGGTCACTGTCCGATCGTAGCGCACGAGGGACGCGCCAAGGCGGAGCGCGCCAAGAGCTATCCCAAAAGTCGGATAATGTTCCCATTCGTGGTCGAACCTAAGCTGGTAACATTCAGTACGTCAATTTCACCATACCGTAAGGAAATCGAGGAACAAACGCGTCCACAAAGCGAACAAAACGAATCCGGAGTGCAGCCATGCATCCGAGGCCTAGCCTAAGATGCGTTGCGGCTCGAAGGGGCTAACCAACTAGCCGCGACGGAAGCAACCTAGCAAGTGAGGCGGCGACCGGAAACAAAAAGCCCGGCGGTAAGCCGGGCCAAGTTCTGATCGCGTAGGAAAGTGCAGCTCAAACTCGCCAGGGCGAAAGTGGTTCCTGTCGCCACCGCAGCGACGGCGGCATGGCACGACCTACTCCGAGGGGCGACAACGTACACAGCGCCGCCGTGCTGGACGCGAGCCATCTCGCCGGGGCGATACCGCCCGCGTGCCCTGCCGCTCGCAGACGCTCCGCAAGGCAATGTGAGCGGGGCTTAGGACATAGCCCGGGGGCTTGGGACCCTCCGGCTCGCGGTCCGGTCTCCTCCTCTGCGGTGCCGTCGTCCCCGTCACCATGGTCGGGGCTCCCCGCCGTCGTACTCTTTCCTCGAGGCCCACGGACTGCCCCGGCAGGCAGTAGTAGCCGAGACACGGCTGGAGGTCGGGTCCGGCTCTGTTTCGTCCAGAAAGGCCAGCAAGCATTCGATCCCCGCTTCGGCCTCTTTCTGAGGCCGGCAAGTCTGCGAAGTGCCGCAACAGGAACGTCTGACAGGTGTGTCCGTCAACCAGCTTGATGGCGGCGGCGATAGCCTTGTCGCGAGGGCAACATCAATGTCGTGCATCCCAAGAAAATGCCTTCGCGACCATGCTGGCTCGATAACCAACATCTTCTCCGCGCGAAACCACCTCGCGCCGACCGGAAAGAATTCACGATCACGGTTCAGATCACGCAGGTTTATCCCGACACGCCGGCGCAAGGGCCGCACTGATCGGGCAGCGCGGTCATGCCGTGATCAAATTTCGAACCCAAACCCATGCACACGGCCGGTCGCTTTGCGACTTGGGTTCTCCGCGTTGCCACGTTAGCTGCGATCGTCGCAGGCGCCGCCGCAATGCATTTTTATGTCCGCTAGCGCGCGCGAAAGGCCCCGGCTGCAGCCTCTACATCCGGGGCCTAACGTGCGTCGCGGCTCGAAGGGGCTAACCAACTCACCGCCCCGGCACGCCGAAACCCTAGCACGGTGGGAGCAAAGAAAAAGCCCGGCAGGCGTTGCTTGCCGGGCAAGAACTTGCCGACAGGTGGCTGGGATGGAGAAGCCACCTGAGCGGCTTTTACAGCAGTTTCATGAGCACACGTTATGCTCGCCGGGGCTGGCTGTCATGCCGTTATCGGATGGAATTTCGCTCGGCAATTGGGCCATCAGTCAGTTGGCTTCCTTAACCCGATGTTCCGACCCGTCGGCAACGCACTTTCTCTCTCAGGCATTGGCCAGTTTCAAACTCTTGCCGTTCCGACTCCTCAAGCGCGTGCCGGGCCATGCTGCGGCAGTGGATCTCCCGCTAAATTTGCTGAACGCATTATTATACAGGATGTCATAGATTCATGAATCGACGGCACCTCAAATCGCCGTCAACCCGCTCTTACGGTTTTTACCGCATTTTCCGTGAGAGCGGATCGTCCCTTCGCCACGCCGAGCGTTCCGCATGCTGCCCACTATAGAAAAGAACCCGGACTGGCCGCCGCTGTGTCCGAACTGCGGGACTCAGCTAACCCTATTTCCGGAGATCGATGCATCCGGCCCGTCAATTAAAGGATTTTGGTGCTCGCCCTGCGGTCACATATTCATTTGGGATAAAGACAAGCAAAGACTCGTTAGTAGCCAATGAAATTAACGCTGCCAGCGGTTGTTCCAGCGTTCATTGGAGACCACAACTAACTTGCTATATCATTATGCCGACGACGGAGAGGCCGAACGTCGCTGCCCGTTTCGACGGAGAGAGCGCACGCCTCATCGCATGGTCACAATTTTTTGCCGCTGCTCACTCCACTCCACCGGAAACCGCCGCATCAGTCCATCCAGCTGCAGTCCTGTCGGCTGCCGCCCACCCAAGATCGTCTCGACTACGTCCGGCGCCAGCAGCGTCAGCCGCAGGACGCGACCGACGTAGGACTCGTTGATCTTTTCGGCATTGGCGATCTCGCGGATGGTTGAGTATTCGCCGGTTTCCAGCATGTCGCGCCAGCGAAACGCCCGGGCGATCGCCTTGACCATAGCGCTGTCCACATGCCGGGTGACTGGTGCGGCGGTGACATCAGCACCGTCGGGAGCGAGCACGAGTTTCCGCCCACCGCGCCTGTGTATTGCGATCGGCACTCGCACCGTGACAGTGCGGGCCTCGATGCTGCAACGCGACTCGGTCATTACGCCGCCCTCAGCGCTTCCGGTCTGATGGTACGCAATTCGTTGACCAGATTTGTCAGCCCCTCGGTCCGTAGCTGAATGTCGGCGCCATCTGGGCTGACATCGACGCGCTCGACGAGCAATTGCACGATGCGCGCCTGCTCGGCCGGAAAGAGCTCGTCCCAGAGCGGATCGAGCCGCTGCAGCGCCTCGCGCACCTCGGTTTCGGAGATATCGCCCTTTGATGCCGCGCGCCAGGTACGCACAATAATTTCAGGAGCGCGGAGCAGAGCGCGCAGCTGGTCGACGACCGCGCTCTCGATCTCGGCTGCGGGGACCCGCCGCACCGGGCAGGCGTCGGCGTCGCGTTTCAGCACGTCGGTCGAGACGTAGTATCGATAGAGCTTCCCTCCCTTGCGCGTATGCGCCGGGGTCATCGCCCTGCCGGTCGGCCCAAAGATCAGGCCCTTGAGCAGGGCCGGCGTTTGCGCCCTCGTGTTTGCAGCGCGCTTCCGCGGGCTTTCGCGCAGGACGGTGTGGACGCGGTCCCAGAGAACACGTTCAATGATGGCTTGGTGCTCGCCGGGATAGGCGACGCCCTTGTGCACGGCATCACCGATATAGACCCGGTTGTTAAGCAGCTTGTAGACGTAGCCCTTGTCGACGAGCTTGCCCTGCTTGCCCCGGACGTTTTCGGCTCGGAGCTTGCGCACCAGTTCGGTTGCCGAGCCAATCTTGATGAATTGCTCGAAAATCATCCGAACTGTCGCGGCCTCGGCTTGGTTCACGATCAGCTTGCGATCCTTGACGTCGTAGCCGAGCGGGACGAAGCCGCCCATCCACATGCCCTTCTTGCGAGACGCGGCGAACTTGTCGCGGATGCGTTCGCCGATAACCTCGCGCTCGAACTGAGCGAAGCTGAGAAGGATGTTGAGTGTCAGCCTCCCCATCGAGGTCGTGGTGTTAAACGATTGGGTCACGCTGACAAAGGTGACATTGTTGCGATCGAACACCTCGACCAGCTTGGCGAAATCCATCAGCGCGCGGCTGAGCCGATCGATCTTGTAGACCACGATAACATCGACGCGCCGGTCCTCGATATCGGCGAGCAGACGTTTCAGCGCCGGCCGCTCCAGGGTGGCGCCCGAAATCCCGCCATCATCATAACGGTCCGGCACCAGCACCCAGCCCTCGGGCTTCTGGCTCGCGATATAGGCTTCGCAAGCCTCGCGCTGAGCGTCGAGCGAGTTGAACTCCTGCTCAAGCCCCTCCTCGCTCGATTTGCGGGTGTAAACTGCACAACGGAGCTTGCGCACGACAGGTTTCTTCATCGCGCCACCCGCTGGTTCTTGAGGCCAAAGAAGACCCGGCCGTTCCACTGCGTGCCGGTGATAGCGCGGGCGATGGCCGAGAGCGATTTGTAGGGGCGGCCCTGGTATTCAAAGCCGTCGTCGCGCACGGTCACGCAATGCTCGATGCCCTGGTATTCGCGGATGAGCCGGGTGCCCGCGATGGGGCGATCATGATCGGCGCGGCGGCGCCGCACATCCACCTTGCCGCCGTCGAGCGTCTCGGCCAGCTCACGGAGACGCCGCAGGGTCTCCGGTTTCAGTCCGCCATAGGCGAGTTCCTGAATCCGGTAGGCCAGCCGATGCTCCAGGAAGCGCCTGTTATAGGGCGGCGGCTCGGACTCATAGAGATCGCGCCATTTCTGTTTCAGTACGCCGATCGGCGCCGTTTTCAGGGCGGCCAGTTGGGCCAGTACGGTGTCGGTCAATCCGAGCCTCCATGCGACGTAAGACGGTCGGCATGACTGCTCTGGTCGGCGGGACAGTCGAGCGAACTCTCTCCACAGGCGGCAGATAAACGACTGGACTTGCGGAGCTTTAGCCGCATGAGGCCGGCGGCAAGGATCTCCGCGGTTTCGTCTAGGCGCTCGTTGGCCGTCATGTGCCGTGGGTCGAGGGCATTGCTCATGTCCTCTTAGTAGGAACGCCGAGCCTCAAACCCTCCCAAGGGGCTGGGGCGCGCTGCAACCCTAGCCATCTCAAAGGCTTGCTGCGGATCGGCATGGAATTGCGCGACAGGTTAATTTTCCTCTGGACTCCGGCCGCCGCTCGTGAGAACAAATAGAGAACAAGACGAGAGGGCCGAATGCCTTTTGTACAGGTCGCGTATCGACACTCTTCTACCGGTCAGCCCTCCGGACTGACCCCGGCGGATGTCTGGCAGGTTGCCCAGCGAATCCGGGTTCAAATTCGCGAGGAGCGCCTTAACCGCTGCCTGCCGGTCGAAGTGGTCATCGACCGGTTGACCGAGATCGAGGTCAACGGGCTGCAGTTTGAGGCATCCTGGGATCTCGAGCATCCGGTCAAGAACGCCGCCGGCAAACCGGTGATGGGGGTTACGGAATACGACGTCGCGTGCCCCCGCTGCGTGATGGTGTCGGTGAACGGGCCGATGCTGGCCGATGCGGAAACCTTGCTGCGTTCCACCATCGCGCATGAGATCGGTCATGTGGTGTTTGACGCGCCCGGTTGGCTTCTGACGCCGCCAGCCCGGCCGGTGTTTTCGAGCTTCAGTTTGTCACCGAAGACGCGGGATCCTCGCGAATTGCGAGCAAACGAGTTCATGGGAGCGTTGCTCGCACCACCCTCATTACTGAAGGTCGACCTGCAGCGGCAGGCCAAGCGCCAGCGCATGCCGGCTGCCGTCCGGCCATCGCGGGTCATCTCCGGCGCGTCCGCTTATGACGGTCGCAAGCTCGATCGCGATGCCGTCGAGGAGATCATCTTCAATCTCGCCGAAAGCTACGGCGTCTCTGAAAGTTTCATGCGTGTGAGACTCGACCGGTACGATCTGCTGCGTACCGGCGACTCCTGGGATGCCCGTTGAAGGAGGGTCGTCATGTCGTCGTTTGGATCTTGGTTCCGGGCTGAACGCGAGAAGGCGGGCCTGTCCTTAAAAGAGCTCGCCACCTCCATTGGCATCTCGCAGGCCTATTGGTCACGCATCGAGCGTGGTCTTGAGCTCGCGCCAAAGGACGCGCTGATTATCGCGGCCTGCGAGCGGCTCGGGCTCAAGACCGTGGACCAGGCCTTCATCGAAGCCGAACGTTTGCCGCCTGACATGCAAGGCGATCTGGAATTCGCGGTGTCGCTCTATCGCGAGTTCAAGTCTCGCGGTCCAAGCTAACCCCCTCTCCCCGCTCCGAAGCTGACCGTTGCTGAACTCCCTCAACCCGCGCCTGCCGCGGGAACGGAGAAGCGTTGTCTGTTTGCTGCCGAACCAAAAACAAGAGGAACGCCATGTCCGACGCCGCCGTCATCGTTGTTGAACAGCCCGACAGCGCCATTAATGATCGGCAGCTGCGCGTCATGATGGCGGCAGCCGCCTATCACGCGCGCAGGGTCGCGCGCACAATGCGGCTCGGCGAGGCGGAACGGGAGGATGTCGAACAGGACATCGTGGTTGCGCTTCTGGAGCGGCGCCGCTTCTTCGACCCTTCACGGGGCGCGTGGTCGTCGTTTGCCGACCGGGTCGCGCGGCAAGCCGCGCAGGGCGTAGCGGATGAGATCGGCGCCGACCGCCGCGTTCGCGCGGCGTCCCTCGATGAACTCACCGACGATGAGCAGACGTCAGCACTCCGCGATGCCATGGAGGCTCAGTTCGTCTCGGCCCCAAACCTCGACCTGCCACTGTCGATTGCGCAGTTTGTGAAGATGCTTCCTGAGGAGTTGGCATATGTCGCGCGGCTAGTGCTGCTGGCAGAAGGCGAGATCGCCGACGCGCAGCGGCGCTCTGGATTAGCGAACAGCGAATTCTTTCGACGCCTTCGCGAAATCCGCGTCCAGCTCGTCCTGGCCGAACTCGTGCGTAAGCGGCTCGGTCCTGATGAGAAGAGTTCGGCTCCAGCGGGACGGAACTGACCCCTTGGGAGTGATCGAAGGGCTCATTCGCTACATAGAGGTCGAGAGCAGCTTGAGGGGTCGAACGATCCGTCGGGTTCCGGACTGAAGATCCGAAGTCACGCCAATCCAAGGTCACAACGGCGGCACGCCTGCGTAGCCGAACGGAAGAGATATGCCGATGCTTCATCAACCGAATATGTGCCGTGCGCCCGCGCCGATCCCCCAATGCCACTCAGCACTGATTGATGAGAACGCGTTTGTGGACTGGCTGATCGATGCCAGGCCCGGACACCGCATCATCTACTATCGTGGTCACCTCGCTCACGATCGGATGCCGAGCGCGCGAGTGATGGATTACCGGTCGAGAGCCGTGGTTCACACCGTCTCGAACCGCGTGATGACGAGCGCGGATAAAGGATTGGTGCTCCCGGTCCAGCGACGCCTTGGTCCTGGCGATTACCTCTACATCGCGGTCAAGGCGCGGCCGCCCCGCGCGGCTGAGCGCCGTTCCAAGTTCTTGGCGCTGTCGATCGGAAGCAACTTTCCAGCCGTTAGCCGAGTGATCGCCATGCCGGCCTTGCTTGCAGCGTGATGGAGGGAATTGAAATGCAGAAGCTCGCTTTCCTGACCGAGCATGTTCGGAGCCTCCACGCCTCGCAGATCGCGGAGCTGTCCGCGCCGGAACTCGCCTGTGTTCTCGACGATCTCGCCGAGCAGCGCGCGGCATTCGTGCTGATCGAGGACAAGGTTCGCTCTGCCCTTGATCTCAAATACGGGGCCCGCGCCAAACAGCGTCGGGCCGAGGAGGGCAAAGACACCGGGACCGTCCGCTTTGAGGACAACGGTTTCATCGTCATCGCCGAGTTGCCCAAACGGGTGAAGTGGGACCAGGACAAGCTCCGACACGCCGGCGAGGTGATCCGCTCCGGCTGGGGCGACGATCCGGCCGATTACATCAAGGTGAAGCTCGAGATTTCTGAAACCGCCTACGCCAACTGGCCGCGGCCCGTGCGGGAATTGTTCACGCCGGCCCGCACCGTCGAGACCGGCCGGCCCGTCTACCGCATCAAGGCACCACACGAGGCAGAAGCAGAGGCCGCCTGATCGGCCCCTACACGATAACGGCGGGGTGGTCCGTTTCGCGAGAGCGGACAGGCAATCCTTCGGCGCCCGGTCAACGCCCCGCCGTTTCCATCATCTCTCAGGGCAAAGGAGCCTGTGATGCCGGTCAGGATTATTACCGCCGACGAACGGCTGTCGGCAGCCAATAACAAGACGTCCGTGGCAATTTTCGGCCCAAGCGGGGTCGGCAAGACCACCCTGCTCAAGTCTCTCCCACCCGAACAGACTGTCTGCCTCGATCTCGAGGCCGGCATGAAATCCGTGCAGGACTGGCCTGGCGCCAGCATTCCGGTTCGAAGCTTCGTCGATTTCCGGGATCTGGTTGTCCTGATTGGAGGCGCGGATCCGGCGGCCGATCCCAACGCCTGGTATAGCGCGCAGCATCTTCAGCACGTACGCGGCGTCTATGCCGGAAGTGGCCTTGAGGAATTCCTGGCCTCGAAGTCGATTGTCTTCGTCGACAGCATCACCGACCTCACACGTCAGGTGATGACTTATGCCCGCCAGCAGCCGGAAGCCATCTCGGAGCGAACGGGGAAGCCCGATGTCCGCGGCGCTTACGGCTTGCTCGGCCGCGAGGTCATCCAGGCGCTCAAGCACCTGCAGCACGCACCCGGCAAAACCGTGATCTTCGTCGGCGTATTGGAGAAGGTCACCGACGAGTTCAACGTCACGACCTGGCAGCCGCAAATGGAAGGTTCAAAAGCCGGTCGTGAACTGCCTGGCATCGTCGACCAGGTGTTGTCGCTGCACCTGTTCTCACGCGATGCCGAGGGCGCCTATCTGCTCGACGAGAAAGCAAGCGAACGCCGCTTCGTCTGCCGCGCCGGCAATCCCTTCGGGCTACCAGCCAAGGATCGCAGCGGCCGGCTCGATATGACCGAGCCGCCGGATCTCGGTGCGCTGCTCCCCAAGATCAACCTGCTGCAGACCCGCGCCGCCTAGCGAAACGCTCATCAAAGGAGACACCGATGTACGACCTCAACGACGCCCAGCCGCAGATGGCGCCCATGGGCGAACTCATTCCGGACGGCGCATTTGCCAAAGTGAAGATGACCATCCGCCCGGGTGGCCTGAACGGTGCGACGCCAATCGATGCCGGGCTGCTCAAGGCCTCGCAATCGAGCGACGCCAAGCTGCTCGATTGCGAATTCACCGTCGTGTCTGGCCCCTATGTCCGGCGCAAATTCTGGCAAAATTTCACCGTCGCCGGTGGCAAACTCGATGAGAAAGGGCAGTCGAAGGGCTGGAACATCTCCAAAAGCACCTTCCGCGCCATGGTCGACAGCGCACTTGGGCTCGATCCTAAAGATGAGAGTGCCGCCGCAAAGCAAAAGCGCGTCATTCAGGGGTTGAAGCAGCTTGACGGGATCGTGTTCGCAGCGCGCATCATGGTCGAGCCTGCCTCCAACCCGCAGTACAAGGACCAGAACAAGCTCGCCAATGTGGTGCTGCCGGGCGAGCCGCAATATCCGGCCATCATGCGCGATGAGAACGTGCCGCCGGATCCGGTTAACGCCAAGCCGCGCAGAGCCGCAGAGTCTGCCACACCGGCGCCGGCCTGGGGAAACAACCCGGCAACGCAGGCGCCGGCGTCAGGCGGCGTACCATGGGCCAACACCGCCGAACCCAAGCCGCCGCAGAGCGCGCCGGCGCCGGGTCCGGCCTGGCTCAACGGCTGAGGCAACTAGCGCGCGATGACCGATGACGAGTGGCAGGCGCATGTCACGCGCGAGGCGGCGAAGGCGATCGGCGAATGGCTCGAAGGAAGAGGAAGGCTCCATCAGCCCATTCGTTGTTTGGCCATGCGCGATCTCGAAGCGATGGCGCAGAACGCGATCAGCGTCTTCATCGTGAAAACGTCGAAGCGAGTCAGGGAGCGCCCCGACGCGCCCGCGTCGCGGAGGCTCTCGATACTCTTGGGCTGAGGCCTTGCGCCATCTGCAGCCGCGAAAGTCGCGGTTTCCATTTCACACAAGAACTTCGGCCAGATCGGTATCCAACCTACGCTTTCTGTTCGGTGCGTTGCCTCGATGCAGGGACAGCGATCGCTATGAGGAACCGCGGCATGATCGACAAGTCCGAGATGGAAATCCGCGCGATCAAGGAGGCGCGCCGGTTTCTTGCGGAAGTGCTGACCGAGCTCGGATTGATGACGCCATTCCACGACCGCAGCGCCGAAGAGATCGATCGCATCATCGAAGCCTGCGTCGACGGCTTTCAGGCGTCCATGCAGCGCCAGTCTCTCAACGATGAAATTCCGTTTTGAAGCGCAGACATGATCGATCTGAACCATGGGTCCGGCTGTCAGTACGCGCGCCCGTGCCGATTACCCGGCATCGCGGTCGCCGTGAATGGCGCGATCGATGCCGCCTTGAGCGCGCGGGACAAGGCGCAGCCGCCGCGGCGATACGTTAGCACGTCCGGGCTCGGCCGCGAGTGCGTACGGCAAATTCAATATGACTATCTGGCGGTGCCCAAGGACGAAGGCCGCGCGTTCGAGCCAAAGACCCTTCGCATCTTCGAGGCCGGACATCGTGCCGAGGAGATCGTTGCCGGCTGGCTGAGGGCGGCCGGGTTCGACCTGCGCACGCAGCGGCCGGATGGACGCCAGTTCGGATTTTCCGCCCTCGACGGACGTTTCAGGGGCCACATCGATGGCTGCCTCGTCGCCGGCCCGGTCGCGATGGAATTTCCGGCGCTGTGGGAGAACAAGGCTGTGGGCGCGGCGCCCTGGAAGGAGATCGTCAAGCGAGGCGTCGTGTTGGCACGGCCGATCTATGCCGCACAGATCGCGCTCTACCAAGCCTATCTCGATCTGCCGAACCCGGCGCTGTTCACCGCACTCAACCGCGACACGTTCGAGTTGCACTGTGAGCTGGTGCCGCTCGACTCTGGTCTCGCCCAGCGAACGAGCGACCGCGCCGTCGAGACCGTCCGCGCCTGTGACGTGCAGGAGCTGCTGCCGCGCGCCGCTGCCGACCGCAGCTCGGCGATCTGCCGCGGCGGCTGGGCCGGCGGGGAATGGCACGGCGCTTGCGCCTGGCAGGACCGGTGCTGGAGCGCGGCGTTATGAGCGATATCACGCCCTCCGACACGCAGGCACGCGTCATTACAGCCATCAAGGACTGGTTCAAGAACCGGGCCGATCAGCAGCAGGTCTTCCGGCTCTTTGGTTACGCCGGCACCGGCAAGAGCACCGTGCTCAAATTTGCGCTCGACGAACTCGGGCTCGAACCGCACAAGAATGACCGCGAGGGCGGCTCGTGCGTACCCGGCGTTGTGACCGCCACCTTCACCGGCAAGGCCGCTCTGGTGCTGCGCCGCAAGGGGACGCCCGCGCGCACCATCCACAGCCTGATTTATAGTGTGATCGTTGCCACTGACGAAGAAATCGAGGCGGCGCATCAGAAGATCAGCGACGCCGAGCTCGATGCGCTCAAACTCGGCGGTTTCGATCGCACGGCCGCGGAAGCAGCGATCGAGGCCATGCGGCAGGCAATATCACAGATGAAGAAGCCGCGCTTTGCGCTCAATCCACAGAGCGACGCCGCGCAGGCCAAGCTGATCGTGCTCGACGAGGTCTCTATGGTCGGCGAGGACATGGCGCGCGACCTGATGAGCTTTGGCAAGCCCATCCTCGTTTTGGGCGATCCCGGTCAGCTGCCGCCAATCAAGGGCGAAGGGGCGTTCACCAACGACGCGCCCGACGTCATGCTCACCGAAATCCACCGCCAGGCCGAGGAGAGCGCCATCATCCGGCTCGCCACCATGGCGCGGCGCGGCGAGCCGATCGGCTTTGGCCAATACGACACATTCGTCTGGAAAATGCGAAAGATGGAGGTGACGCCGGAGCAGTGTCTGCGCGGCGGCCAGGTCATCTGTGGGCTTAATGCCACGCGTCTGCAGCTCAACAATGCCATGCGGCGAGCCGCCGGCTTCGGCAACAACTGGCTACCTACCGGCTGCGGTGAAAAGATCATCTGCCTAAAGAACCAGAACGACATCGGCCTGATCAACGGCATGTTTATCAACCTCGACGACGTCGTCGACGAAGGCAGCCTTTTCTTCTCGGCGGTCGTGACCGATGAGGAAGGCAACTCCATCGGTCGTCCTGGGAAGGACGGCAAGCACGAGCGGCTGCGGATCTACAAGGGGCATTTCGAGGATCATATTGCTTTTGACCGGCAGCGCCACGACCGCGACTGGAAGCACAAGCGCAACTTGACCGAGGCGACCTTCGGCTGGGCGATTACTGGCCACAAATCGCAAGGCTCGCAATGGGAGAACGTCGTCCTCTGGGATGACGGCCTCGGCCGCAACGAAGTCGACCGTCGACGTTGGCTCTACACCGTGATCACGCGAGCCGAGCGAGGGTTGGTGATCCTGTCATGATCGACCTCAACGAGGTCTGGCGGCCACCGGTCCGGTACGACCTCGATGAAATCCGGGAGCGACTTTGCGCGACGGCAGCCGACTGGCTGCCGCCGTTGTTTCCGCAGGCGCGCATCTCGGTCGATCGAAAGATCCTGCGCTGTGCCGACCTCTCCGGTCGCGCGTCGCGCAACGAGGGCTCCTGTGTCATCCACCTCCGGGGCCCGCGCGCCGGCTGGGGATACGACCACGCGACCGGCGAGTGCGCTGGACCTATCGACCTCATCCACCACGGCACCGGGCTCACGCCGCCGGCGCTGTTCGAGGAAGCCGCGCGTTATGCCCGGCTGGACCAGCCAGCGCCGATGCGAGCAGGGCCGGCAACACCGGACCACAGCCACGAGGTCGCCCGGATCCTCGCCGGTTGCGCGCCGCTCGCCGGGACCGTGGCCGAGCGCTATCTGCACGGCCGCGGTCTTCGCGATCCAGCGTCCCCCGATCTGCTGTTCAACCCGGATCTAGCGGACTTCGAGACGCGTCGCGGCTGGCCGGGCATGGTGGGCCGCGTCCGCAACCAGACCGGTGAGCCGACCGGCGGCATTCATCGCACGTACCTGCTCGACGATGGCTCAGGCAAAGCGCCGGCGGCTAAGAAAATGCTGGGGCCGGTCGCTGGTGGCTCGGTTCGGCTGTGGCCGATGCCAGAGGATGGTCACCTCGGTGTCGCCGAGGGGATCGAGACCGCGCTCGCCGCCCAGACGATCTTCGCAATCCCGACTTGGGCTGCGCTGTCCGCCGACGGGCTGAGGAAGTGGGAGTGGCCGCCGAAGACCAAGCGCGTGACCATCTTTGCGGACGGGGGTGATGCCGGTAAGCAGGCAGCGGACGCGCTCGCCGACCGCCTCAACGCCGCGGGCATCGCGATGACGATTGTCACGCCGCAACATGGCGATGACTTCAACGACGACCTGCGTCGCGGTGCAACCGCCAACGACTATAAGGCTGTGCTTCAGCGAGCCACACCGTTACTGACGACTGCGGCCGATTTCGAATCCGCGGCGCGTGCGTTGACGAAGCCGCCCGAGTTGCATGCGCTGGGCGCGATCCTCGGCCAGATCGTCACTGCGCATCTGGAGCCGTTGCCCGAGCGGCAGGTGCTGAGTTCGATCAAGGCCGCGACCGGGATCCCGGTTGCGGTTCTCGAAAAGCAGATCGGCGAGCTCCGTCGCCGGCTAAACGCCACGGGCGATATTCACCAACAGCCGATGCGTCCACGCTGGGCGAGCCAGCTTCGGCTCGACCTCGCCGGCACGCCCGAGCGCAATGAGGCAAACGTTATCACCGCACTCGCCAATGACGAGGCATTCGCCGGCGCGCTCGTGTTCGACGAGTTCCGTCAGGAGACCCTGGTGACACGAAGGCTACCCTGGGACGACCTTATTAGTAGCCGACCGCGAGCCTGGAGCGACGCCGATGATGTGCGGTGCGCCGAGTGGCTACAACGACGCGAGATCAATGTTGCCCCCGCGATGGTCAGCCGCAGCGTGGGCGCAGTTGCCCGCGAAATGCGTGTGCATCCGGTCCGAGACTATCTCGGCCACCTGCGCTGGGACGGGGTCCCGCGGCTGGCGCTGTGGACGGTCGCCTATCTTGGCGCTGACGAGACAGAGCTCAATAAGGCTTTCGGCGCCCGCTGGATGATATCGGCGGTCGCGCGGATCATGCAGCCTGGGGTCAAGGCCGATCATATGCTGATCCTGGAAGGTCCACAGGGAGCCAAGAAGTCGAGCGCCATCAAGACGCTTGCCGGCGCGGATTGGTTCACCGACGAAATTGCGGAGATTGGTAGCAAGGACGCCGCGCAACAAATGCGAGGGGTTTGGATCATCGAGATCGCCGAGCTCGATGCGATCAGTCGCGCCGAGGTCTCGCGGATCAAAGCCTTCCTGACCAGGACCACCGATCGTTACCGTCCGCCTTACGAGCGATACATTGTATCCATACCGCGCCAGTGCGTGTTCGCCGGCAGCGTCAACCCCGAGACTTACCTGCGCGACGAGACCGGCAATCGACGCTTCTGGCCGATCCGCTGCGGAAGTATCGATCTCGTCACGCTGGCGCGCGACCGTGACCAGCTCTGGGCGGAAGCGGTCGCGCGGTATCGGGAGGGTGCGATCTGGTGGCTGGCCGAACCGGAACTGGTCGCCTCCGCCAAAGCTGAGCAGGACCAGCGCTATCAAACGGACGCATGGGATGCGCGTATCGATCGCTGGCTCACTTACGAACGACGCCGCGTCAATCACGGCTACGGGAACTTCGACGACTGGCGCGACGAGGAGGTCGAGCGGTCGACACCGCTCACTGATGTATCCGTCGGCGAAATCCTCGAAGGCGCGCTGGGGATCGAGGCTGCGCGCTGGACACGCGCCGACCAGATGCGCGTCACCGCATATCTGAAGGCACGAAATTGGGAGCGCTACCAAGCAAGGCTAGGGATTGGGCGCCAATCCCTGCGTGAGTGGCGGTACCGCCAGTAATCCAGTGCTTCTCGGAACAGTAAGCCCGCACGCAAAGGAGCACGTGAAGGGCAACAAACTGGATCTGAACGTGTGCCGTCCGCGATTGACCTGGCTATCGCGAGCGCTGTGTTTTTGACGTTTGCTGCTTTGCTGTTGAACCTAGGCAGCTGAACGACGATAAGCCTGAGAGGACCGTCCGGAGGCACACGGAAGCTTCCAGCGGGGGCCAAAAAGGAGATTCAGGAGGGAATATGACGTTTTGGCTGATTTTCGGACTGTGCGCGTTAGGCGCGGCGCTGCTTTTCAGCATCCCATTTCTTCCGTCAAAACCGGATGGGAAAAACTCCGTCGATATCGAAAGTTGAAAAGCCGCATCCATGCATCAGGGCTCCGGCACAAGCGGAAACAATGGGCTATCATCGCCGACATAGCGAAAAGCCCGCACCGCCTTGCTTTGGCATCGAGAACAGACGAGCCGTTTCGTCATCACGACCAAAGACACGTCGGGCTCAAGTCCCAGCTCGCCCAACTGTTCCTCAGCTATCGTAGCCCGATGACTGCAATTCAGACATTCGATGGCCACGCGACGCACGACTGACCTCTCTCCCTTCCTACCTTTGGCCGTTAGCTGGCTCGCTTTTAGTCTCTTCGCTACCTTCAATGCCTTCGCCGGAGAGCGGGCCGCGAACTCTTCAATTCGAAGCGTTCCGTCTTCTGCTATGCGGGTTGCGAGGTATTTTCTCATATGACGTCAAAAATAATGTTCCGAGTAAGTTCCGTGGACTGGACGGCGGCCGTGCTGCGGCACTTTGTCCACCTTGCCGCATAATGTACAGATGTGCCGGGACGGTTCTAATTCTTGGGTGCGCCTGCCGTTGATCGGGTAATTTTGCCGGCCTTTTCTGCTCCAGCCGTGGTACATTGTCTTCCATCACCGGCTACGGCTCTTTCCCCGTGGGCGTCGGTGGCTGAGAGACCAGTCGTGCTCCCGCCTGCAAAACAGCGGAGAGCTATCATGGCCTCAAAGGATGCATTTTATTTTTCCGGCTCGAAAAACGTAATGCCCATCCCCTGCGCGGAGTGCGGAAACAACATGTATTGTTTCCGCCGGTCGCCTGATGGCGACGGCGAAAAGCAGTGGTTCTATTGCGCGTTATGCACCAACGAAACGCAACGGCTCGCGGGTGGCGAACAAAGCGACGCAGACATCCAGGCTGAGGCCGAATCCCTTACTGGTGTTCGTCATCATGGCGCTGCCTAGTTTGAAGCGGAAGTGGACGGCCGCAGAAGATGAGGCGATCCGTCAGCACGCCACAAAAATCAGCTTGGCTCGTCTGGCGGTCCGTCTAAAGCGAACATCCAACGCGGTTTCGACGCGGGCGAGCGAGCTGCAAGTGGAGCTTAAGAGGCGGCTGCGAATGTAAAGGTCGCCTCGGTGGCCTCGCTCAAAATGTGTGAAAGTTTAATGCGGTGGAAAGTCGGGCCTCTAAACTGCATCTATGAAGTTCTATTTCGATATCCGCAACGGCACGATGGCTATTGACGATGAAGGGATCGAGCTCGACGGTGTCGCCGCCGCCGTGCACGAAGCCCGGAAAACACTTGCATCAGTCTCGGCGGAAACCATTTTGTCTGGACACAGTCACGTTTCCATCGATGTCCGCGACGGCGAGCGAGTTGTCTGCAGCGCAAGCATGACGATCGAAGTCCGCCGTTGTTAATCCCAGTTGACCCCAAATAAGTCTAGCGCGGGTTTTGCATTGAATAAGCCGTGGACACCCGAAGAGGACGCAGCGCTTAAACACGCGATTGATAAAGGCATCAGCCTGCAGCGACTTACCGTCCGGTTCAAGCGGCCTAGATCATCGGTTCTAAACCGGCTAAAGCGGCTTGGCTTGGCAACCGCCCCGGTTGCGCGGCTCGGAGCTGCCGAGCGAGACCTGGCGAGTCGACCGCGAAAGCGGTGAAATTTGCGCGGGAACATCCGATCGGAGTCGGTGTTCGCTGGCGGGGTTTCTCATCCGTCGCTGCCCGTCCTGCCCGGACTTCACAACTCCTTTGCCGGAGATGGCAGGGCGGGCTTTATCCGCTAAATCTGCCAACCGGATCGGGCACGGGGCGAACTGGAACCAAACAAGCTTGCTTTTTCGATTGGTGATAATCGACCGCAGCGTTGCTGTCACTCTGGGGCACTTCGCCCGCGAATGGAACAGGGCAGGCTTTACATTAGCCTTGTCAGTTTCAACTTCCATTTTTGGATGCTGATCTCTACTGCGCCAGAAATCCAGAACGACTGGGATCGATCGCTAGAGTATCCTCCGACAATGCTCGCAAGCCTGTCGCTGCCCGTCTCGGAGGGCGATTTCCTAAATGAACGTCAGCCAAGGCGATCTCAAATTTTGCGGCGGAACGTTGTTAGTATTTCGGCGTCAGCATAGTGGCGACGCCCACCGTCGCTGCTCGCTCCGAATGTCATGCGTCGCCCCCCCGGCACCCGTGGCAGTGCGGGGCGGGCTTTTCCGAGCAGGGGTCTTCTGAGGCCGAGACCTTTCGCATGCCACAAAATTTCGAACCAACTCCGGACTGGCCGCCGCCGTGCCTGCGATGCGGAGCTCAGCTCGGACTCTTGCCGCAAACCGATAGGTCAGGCGCGTCGATCAAAGGATTTTGGTGCACACCCTGCGGTCTCAGATTTACTTGGAACAAAGATCTGCAGCGACTTGTGAGCGACCGAGAACATTAAAAGTTCGCCTAGCACGGACGGTCAGCGCCGATAAATCGCGTCATACAGCGTCCCAGGCCGCTGAAGTCGAACCCGCCAAAAAACTCATCGAAGTGGCTTGAGGTTCAATCCTCGCTCGAATTCGAAATGCGCCGCGGACGAGCGAAACGCCCGATCGTTATACAGCGTGTCACCAACCTCACGGTGTCACCAACCTCTGGCAAGGGTTGGTGACACGAAAACTGCTTTGAAAACAACGGTGTCACCAACGTCACCAATGTCACCAACGGTCCTGAGAGTCATACGCGGAAATAGAGATGAAACCGGAATATATTTTTCCTATAGGAATGTTTTGCCGACCCGTTGGTGACACCAAGGTTGGTGACAACACGGCGCAAGGCACTGACAGGCCTAAGAAAAGTCGTGTCACCAACGGTCGCAAGGGTTGGTGACACATCAGGCCCCCGCGAATTCGACAGCCGCATACCGAATTTCCTTGCATGCCGAATCCGGAAACCTAGAATCCTATCCGACCAAAGCCGAAGGCCCACGCTTCGTGAGCCTTCATCGTGAAACCCTCCACATCATCGCCGCCGCGGGCAATCGATCCCGCCGCCAAGCTCCTTTGCAGTCACGGATCAGCCGTCCTTGCTCTAGACCTCGGCTCGTCCACCGGGTGGGCGCTTCGCGGCGCTGACGGGACCATCACCAGCGGCGTACAGCACTTCAGGCCGAACCGCTTCGAAGGCGGCGGCATGGCCTTCCTGCGCTTCAATCATTGGCTGAGCGAACTCGCCGAGAGCTCCGGTCCGATCGGTGCAGTGTTCTTCGAAGAGGTCCGTGCTCATGCCGGCACACTGGCCGCCCACGTCTACGGCGGCTTCCTGGCCCACCTGGAAGCCTGGGCCGAATTCCGCGACGTTCCTTACCAGGGCGTGCCGGTCGGCACGATCAAGCGCTTCATTGCCGGCAAGGGCAACGCGGACAAGCGAGCAGTCATCGCCGCAGTGGAAGCGCGTGGCTTCAGGCCGGCCGATGACAACGAAGCCGACGCAATCGCGATCCTGTTGTGGTCGATCGAGAATTACGGTGGCGCATCATGAGCAGAACACCTCTTCCCGACAGGCGGCCGAACCTAACCATGGAGTTCGTATACGAGGCGAACACCTACTCCGTCACGCTTGGCTTCGACATCGCCAACGATCGCATCGCCGAAGTCTTCACGCATGGCGCCAAGATCGGCTCCGCGATGGAACGCCTCCTCGACGATGCATGTGTTGCGCTCTCACTGCTCCTACAGCACGGCGTGTTGCCTGACGCCCTGGCCGCCAGTATGGGCCGCACTGGTGACGGTGAAACGCCCGCCTCTATCATCGGCGCGCTTGCTGACCTGATTGCCAGAGAATCGAGGCAGCCATGACGCCGAAACAGAAACGGAAAGCCCGCGGCTCAAAACCGAGCCCGCCCGCCGGCCAGCGGCGCACGACCCGAACGGTCACAGAGTTCGACCCCAACGGCATCGAGGTCACGCATCACCGGACCGTGGACACGCTAGGGCTTATGCTGCGCTCAGGCGCCATCACGCCGGCAATGCATGACGCGGCGCGCGACTTCCAGGCTGCTTTCACGATTGCTTGCTTCGATTCGATGCCACGATCCAATCTGATGCTCATGGCGAGGCCAGCTCCGGGCAGATATCGCCCGGCTGATTTTACCGACACGCAGATCGCCGCGCGCGAACGGGTGGCGAAAGCGCTCGACGCTCTCGGTGGACACGGTTCACCCGCCGGCTCATGTGTCTGGCACGTCGTGGGCATGCAGACGTCGATCCGCGAGTGGGCACTTCGACGGGGGTGGAGTGGACGCCCCGTTCGGCAGGAAAGCGCGCAAGGGATTCTGCTCGCGGCCCTTGGTGTTCTGATGAAGCATTACGGCATTCGCGAAACAGACCCGCGGTGACGTTAAGAGCAAACAACGCGCTCGTCGTAATTCTTGAGTCGGATCAATCGCTTGCAGACAAAATGCAGCAAACGCTTGTTTTCGAATTGACGAGCGTCCGATGCAAGTCTAGCTATTTCACCACGGTCCACGAATGCGCCAACTCCGATGGCGCCGCGGATCGAAAGCCCCATCACGATGAAACTGGTCATCAACGCCACGGACCAAGTCCTGGCGCGGTACGGCAATCAGCTGGCCGCGCTGGGTGACGGACAGGCGCGCACCGCCATGTCGCGGGCGCTGAATCACGAGGGCGACAAGGGCCGAACGCAGGTCAAGCGTGCGCTCGTCAAGCAGAGCGGGATCAAATACGGCGCGATTGATAAAGCCATGGCAACCGTCCGCTCTACGCCGGCAACCTTGACCTACCAGCTCAACGCCCGCGGAGAGGAAACCAACATCGCCTGGTTCGGTGGCAAGCAGCGCGGCAAAGGCGTATCGGCTGCGCCCTGGAACAAGCGGCGCATCTTCCGGCACGCGTTCATCGTGCCAAAGTTCGGTCGGGCGTTCGTCCGCACGTCGAAGAAACGCCTGCCGATCCGCTGGCTCTATGGGCCCAACCTCGGACGCGAACTGGTGAAAGACTACAGCACTGCCGCTTGGCACAGCGGCGTCGGGAACATCATCGCACGCGTGGGCCACGAGATCGGACGCATGCTGCCTCGTTGACGCACGCTCGCAGCAATTCAACGGGTCCTTCCTTCGGGGGCCTCACAAGCGGTGGCGCCGCCGCCCGGAAAACGCACGTTTTTCCAAATCAAAAAACCTCAGTTTGGTTTGGTTTGTCGGCTGAATAACCCAACGATATCAATGCTCGATGCTCAAAAACCCTCAGCCGCCTGGCCGGCGGCGAAAATCGAATTCTGGCCTATCGAGCGGCTCACCGTAAACCCGCGCAATGCCCGCGTTCACGGTGCCGAGCAGATCGAGCAGATCCGGGCATCGCTCCGGGAATTCGGCTGGACCATGCCGGTGCTGGTGCGAGAAAGCGGCATGCTGATCGCCGGGCACGGCCGGTTTCAGGCGGCCAAGCTGGAAGGCATCGTCGAGGTTCCGACGATCGTTGCCCGCGGCTGGAGCGAGGCGCAATGCCAAGCCTACGCAATCGCCGACAACCGACTGACGGAATCGAGTGAGTGGAGTGATGACCTGCTCCGGCTTGAGCTCGGTGATCTGCGCGATGCCGGTTTTGATCTGACGCTGACCGGCTTTGATCCGAATGAGCTCGACAAGCTATTGCTGGTAGATGCTGACGGAGATGGCGACCCCGACGAGGCCCCCGAACCGCCTGCCGATCCTATCAGCCGTTCTGGCGATCTGTGGGTATGCGGCGAGCATCGTGTGCTGTGCGGCGATGCAACCGTTCTGGCAGATGTCGAGAAGGTGCTGGACGGCGAACTCGCGGATATGGCTTTCACCGATCCACCCTACAATGTGGACTACGCCAACACTCCAAAGGACAAGCAAAGCGGCAAGAATCGTCCGATCCTGAATGATAATCTGGGCGCGGATTTCGGCGCCCTTCTGTACGACGCCTGCGTTAATATCCTGACCGTCACCAAAGGCGCTGTCTATGTCTGTATGTCATCGTCTGAACTCGACCGGCTGCAGAAGGCGTTCCGCGAGGCCGGCGGCAAGTGGTCAACCTTCGTGATCTGGGCCAAGAACACCTTCACACTCGGCCGCTCAGACTATCAGCGTCAATACGAACCTATCCTCTACGGCTGGAAGCAGGGAGCTGAGCACTATTGGTGCGGCGCCCGTGACCAGGGTGATGTGTGGTTCTTCGATAAGCCGGCGAAGAATGATCTGCACCCGACAATGAAGCCGGTGGCGCTGGTGGAACGGGCGATCCGGAATTCGTCAAAGAGCCGGGACATCGTGCTCGATCCGTTCGGCGGCTCAGGGACCACGCTGATCGCGGCGGAACTGGCGGGACGGCGGGCGCGGGTGATCGAGCTCGACCCACGGTACGTCGATGTGATCGTGGAGCGATGGCAAACGGCAACCGGTGGGAGCGCAGCCCTACATCATACCGGTCAAACTTTCTCGACTTACTCTGCCAGACGGTCAGTTCCACCCGACAACGTCCGACCTGAACAAGGGCGTCAGGGCCAACTTGGCCGTGAGTCGATGTTCCCCGACAGTCATTCGTTAGCTTCGCTCAATAGCGCTGAAGATGAAACCCGTAAGGGTGCTACCAACCGCCATAGTCGAAGCTGGAACCCCGATAACAACTAACATGGTCAGGCTCGGCGAGGGATTGCTTGTGATTAGGTTAAAAAGGCCTGGGTTCGCGGTGATCAGGGTCAGCGCGAGAAGGATACCAAGGCCTGCTCCAACCAAAGCATGACCGGCCAGTTCCCAAATCGGTATTGTTGGTGTGGGTGCCATGACGATGAACGCCGGGCGCCGTACATGTGTTCCTAAGCGCAGAAGACAAACTGCGATCACGAGATGATCGGCGATAAGGCTTACTATCCCCGAGGCCCAGGGTTATGGCGCGAACGCCAACACATACCGACGCACGCGACGCCGCCGGCACCATTCCGATCGAGGTTGCTGCCAAGCTGTTGATGGTTACGCCGGAATGGGTCCGACGATTGACCAAGGACGGTTGGATCACCAAAACCGACCGCGGCCGATACCGCGTGGTTGACGTGGTGCAGGGCTATATCCGGTTCGTGAAAGACGAGGGGCGCCGGTCGAGTAAGACTGCGTCCCATAACCGGTTGCAGGACATCCGCACCCGCAAGGAGGAACTGGCAGTCGCGCAGACCGAGCGTGAGCTCGTGCCTCTGGTGGAAGCCATGACATTGGTGGATGAGGTGGCGGGCGCCGTGGTTGCGCGAATCAACGCGATACCGGCGCGCTTGACCCGCAACATCGAGCAGCGGGAGCAGCTGCAGCGAGAAGTTGATGATGCGCTCACCGAAGTGGCCGACCGCATCGCAAAACTCCGTCGCTCTTATCAATCGGGCGACGAGGATCCTGCGCCCGAGGAGGAAGGTATCGACTGACGTTTGGGCGCGAGAGAACCGGGTCTACCCGCTCTCGTCGGGGCGGCCGGGACCGAAGGATCCGGCACTTACCCCTTACATGATCCCGTTCATGCGGGCCTTTGAGGACGCGCGCTACAACACTGTGGTGTTCGTCTGCGGCGGCCAGATGGGCAAGACCGATAGCGTGATCGACGTGATTCTGTCGCGGCTCGATCAGCGCCCGGTGCCTATCATCTACGCAGGGCCGGACCGCAATTTTGTGACCGACCAGTTCGAGCCGCGGTTCGACGATGCGCTCAACCGATCGCCAAGCCTGTCCATCAAGCTGGCGCGCGGCAAGAAGAACAAGAAGACCCGCAAGATCGTCTCCGGCGTGCCGGTGCGTTTGGCGTGGGCAGGCTCCGCGAACCAGCTCAAGTCGGATCCGGCGGGCCTTGCCATCGTCGACGAACGCGACGGCATGGCCAAAAACATCAAGGGCGAAGGCGACCCTGTGCGCCTCCTCGAGGTCCGCGGTGATACCCATGCCGACTTTACGCTCGGGGTGACGTCCACGCCGACCGAGGGAACGGTCGAGATCGAGAAGGACGCGGCAACGGATCTCAAATTCTGGAAGGTGGTCGACCAGGATGACATCGAGACTCTCGACAGCCCGATCTGGAAGCTCTGGCAGCGCGGCACCCGTTATCACTGGGCTTGGCCCTGTCCGCATTGCGAGGATTACTTCATCCCGCGGTTCGACTGCCTCGTCATCCCGAAGATCGATATCACGCCAAAGGGCGGCAAAGAGCGCATCGAACGTGACGCGACGGCGATCGAGGCGCGAAGGCTCGCTTTTCTGCAATGTCCCAATTGCGGCGGCATCATCGAAGAGAAGCACAAGTTCGAGATGAACGCCCACGGCGTCTATGTGGCGCCAGGGCAGCGGATCCGATCGAACGGCGAGGTGGCCGGCGATCCGCCGGACGGCACGACCCTGAGCTTCTGGGTCTCAGGACTGGCGTCGCCTTTCGTGTCGTTCGGCGAGCGCGCCGGGCGATATGTCGAGGCGCTGAATTCGGGCGACCAGGAAGAAGTCCAGACCGTCATCAATGGCGGCTTTGGCGAATTATGGGCCCCCGCCGGCGGGGATGCGCCCGAATGGGCGGATGTCGCCCGCCTCAAGCTGCCGTATCGCTCGGGCGAGATTCCGGACGGCGTCTTGCTCCTGACCGCTGGCATCGACGTCCAGAAGAACCGACTGGTCTATGTGATCCGTGGATTTGGCACCCGCCAGGAAAGCTGGCTCGTCGAGCAAAACGAGATCTGGGGGGCGACCGAACAGGGCGATGTGTGGACCGATCTTGCCGAACTCCTGGCGAGGCCGATCGGTGGCATTGTGATCCGCCGTGCCTTCATCGATTCCGGCTTTCGCCCGGGCAAGAAGGATGAGGTCCCCGAGCATCGGGTCTATGAATTCTGCCGGCGGCACGCGCGGGTCGCTTACGCCGTTAAAGGCTTCGAGCATCGCGACCAGCCGCTGTCGGTCAAGCGCATCGACGTGACGCCGAGGGGTAAGGCCGCCAAATACGGTCTTGATCTCGTTCGTGTGGACAGCGACTTCTTCAAATCCTGGGTGCACGAACGGGTGCGCTGGCCGGACGATCAGCCCGGCGGCTGGCATCTGCCAAGTGACACCACGGAGGCCTATTGCCGGCAGATCGTGTCCGAGGGCCGGGTCAAGAAACCCTCGGGTGGCTACACGTGGTTGCAGCGCTCACGCGACAACCACTTTCTCGACTGCGAAGCGATGGCTTATGCGGCGGCTTACATGCTCGGCGTGCCGCGCATTGCCGACACCGCGCAGCCTCGAAAGGTCAAGTCACGGGCCAAGCCGACAGAACCGGATCAGACGGTTGCGCCGAAACCGGTATCGAGCGTCGCCGCGATGGCGCGGCTGAATATGGGACGCTGAGCGATGGCGAGTGCCGCTGAAGTTGCGACATGGCGCGCACAGCTAGCGGAGGCCGAGGCCGCCCTGCATGCGATCACCGTCAATGGCAGCGTGACGCGGCTGCGCCATGGCGACAAGAACATGGAATGGAACGCGCAAAACATAGATCAACTGCGCGCCTACATTGCTGAGCTGCGGGGCAAGCTGGGACTGAACGGTCGCGGCTTTGCGCGCCGGGTGAGTTTCTGATGGCAAGTTTGCTCGGGCCCGACGGCTTTCCGATGAAGGTCCCGGCCGCGCCGCGTTCCATGGCCCGCGTGCTGGCGGCCGGCTATGCCGGCGCCTCGGTCACCGACCCCGATCTTGCTCAGTGGCGCCCTCCCCTGTGGTCGGCGCAGAACGCGCTGTCGCCGGATCGTCCGGTGCTGGCGGCGCGGATCCATGATCTCGCCCGCAATGACGGCTGGGCCTCGGGCGGTGTCACCCGGCAAGTCGACGCCGTGATCGGCGCCGGCTGGCGGTTGTCGTCGAAGCCCAATGCCCGCTCGCTGAAGATCGATCCGGACGTGGCGTCGGATCTGGCCTCCGACATCGAGGCTGCCTGGAAAGATTTTGCCGAGGACCCCGATTGCTGGTGCGACGCCGGCCGGCGCATGACCATGGGCGGGCTTCTGGCGCTGGCATTTCGGCATCGTCTGATGGATGGCGAGGCGCTCGCCGCCATTCTCTGGCTGCCGCGAGGCGGACGTTATGCAACTGCGGTTCAGGTCATCGATCCGGACCGGCTGTCGAATCCCTATAACGCGGTCGATACCTATTGGCGCCGCCAGGGCATCGAGCTTGGCGAGCACGGGGAGCCGCTCGCCTATCACATTCGTCGGTCGCATCCGGGCGATCAGAACGTATCCCATCCGATGCTCTGGAGTTGGGAGCGGATCCCGCGCGAAACCAGCTTCGGCCGCCGGGTGGTAGTTCACGCTTTTGAGCCGGGGCGAGCCGGCCAGTATCGCGGGGTCTCGGTGCTGGCGCCGATCGTCAAGCGGTTGCGGATGCTCGGACGGTATGACGAGGCCGAACTGCAGGCCGCTGTGCTTAACGCCGTGATGGCGGCTTTTGTTGAAAGCCCGTTCGATCATGACCAGTTCGCCTCTGCGCTCGGCGGAGGTGAGGAACTTTCCGCCTATCAGCAGCAGCGCCTCGACTATTATCAGGCGGCCCCGATCAATGTCGGCGGCGCCAAGATCGCGTTCACGTTCCCAGGCGAAAAAGTGACGCTGACCAAGCCGAACCATCCGAACAGCGTGTTCGAGGCCTTCGAGCGGGCGAGCCTGCGCAACATCGCCTCCGCCATGGGCATGACCTACGAGCAACTGTCGATGGACTGGGGCCAGGTCAACTATTCTTCGGCGCGCGCGGCGCTGCTCGAGGTCTGGCGCGGATTTACCGCGCGCAAGGAACACTTCGCGCAAGCCTTCATGGCGCCGATCTATGCGGCCTGGCTCGAAGAGGCGATCGACCGCGGCATTATCACGCTGCCAAATGGGTCGCCTGAATTCGCGCAGGCCAAGGCCGCCTATTGCGCGGCGAAATGGATCGGTCCCGGCCGCGGCTGGGTCGATCCGCACAAGGAGGCGACGGCTGCGACCGAGCGCCTGGCCGCGGGTTTGTCGACGCTTGAGCGGGAATGCGCCGAACAGGGCGAGGACTATCTCGAAACGCTGCAGCAGCGGGCGCGCGAGCGCAAGGAGATGCTGGCGCTCGGGCTCGACCCCGACGCGATGTTCGATCGCAAACCCACGCCATCCGATGACACTGAAGATCAATCGCCGGCCAAGCAGCAAAAGGCGCTGGCATGATCCTGCGTCCTGAACTGGCCGCGCGAGTGTTCAACACGCCGCTGTTGATGCATCCGGGCAAGCTCGATGCTGCCCTCGCCGGCATCGGCGGACGGATCGTCGAGGGCGGCGTGGTGCTGGAGGGCGCCGGCGAACGCATCGATCATGCGGCGTTTGAAAATGGCCAGCCATTGGCTGGTCGCATCGGCGATCGTACGGGTCGGCGATATGACGCCAACGGGTCAGCCATGTTCGACACGATCGATAGGGTCGCCCTGATCCCGATCGAAGGCACGCTGGTGCACAAGGGTGCTTATGTCGGCGCCATGTCCGGGAGAACTTCATATGAGGGACTGCAAGCGCAAGTGCTGCGCGCCCTACGCAATCCCGCCATAAAGGCTGCGATATTCGAGGTCGACAGCTTCGGTGGCGAGCTTGCCGGGGCGTTCGAGACCGCGGACCTGATCGCCCGGCTGTCGGCCGAAAAGCCGACGCTGGCCATTCTGACCGATCACGCCCTGTCGGCCGGCTACCTTCTGGCCTCGGCGGCGCGCCAGATCGTGATGCCCGAACACGGGCGCGCCGGCTCCATCGGCGTCGTGACCTTGCATACCGATTGGTCGAAGGCGCTCGAACAGCAGGGCGTGAAGATCACGGTCCTGCGGGCGGGCGCCCGGAAAATGGCTGGCAACCCGTTCGAGACCCTCCCCGAAGACGTCGCCCAGCGAATGGTCGGCGATCTCGAAGCAGCAAGGCAGACCTTCGCCGAGAGCATTGGGCGCTATCGCGGCTCGCGTTTTACGTCGCAAGCCGCCCTGGCAACCGAGGCGCAGGACTATCGCGGCCGGGATGCGGTTGCGCTCGGGCTTGCCGACGCCACCGGTCACGCACTGGAAGCCTTCGACAACTTCGTGCGAGCGATCAACGCCAGAAACAGGGCGGGGGACCCATAGATTTGCCGGGGGCGAAGCTTCGCGAGTTCGAAATGCTCCTTGTGCGCACCATGCCGCAGCGCAACGCAATGACGCGATGGACCAAAGTTGGGCTTACGTTCGGACGACATACTATCGGAACCATTCAAACCCGAACTGGGCGTGCTTTCCGACATTGCCGAGGTATCGACCCGCAGCGGAGCATCTTAAGAACTTGATGGATGGTCGACGAAAAACGCTCACAGCGAATATGGGAACTTCAATACCGTGGCCGTACCCTTCGTTACTTCGAGAACGGCGAGCCGGCCCCCAAGCTGGCGCGAGAGACCTTCAACCAACTGTAGCCCAAGCGAGCCGGCCCGCTTTGGTCCCATGCCGCGTCCGTTGTCCCGCACATCAAGCTGTGCTTCCCCGATTGCTTCGTTCACCCGCAGAGTGACGTTGATTATACCGCCCTCTTCGTCGAATGCGTATTTGACCGAGTTGGTCCCAACTCATTAAGAATGAGTCCGACCAAAACCGCGCGGTCCAGCGGGATGCTCGCCGAGTCAAAGTCCGTGTCGATCGTGAGGTTTGGACGACGCGGGTCGATATTGGCGCAAAGCGACTTCAGATAATCGCGCATATTAACACTGCTGCCGCTTTTCTTGAAAGAAAGCTGATCGTGCGCCAGACCAATAGCCATCACGCGATCCATCACGCGACCGATACGCGACCTCGCTTCTTCAGTCGCAGATTCCCTGCCTTGCAATGCGAGAAAGCTAACAATCACCTGCAAATTGTTCTTCATCCTATGCTGCAGCTCGCGCAGCATGATCTCGGCCTCGGCTCTGCCTTCGTTGATTAGCGACGCGGCCTTTGCAGCTGCGTTTTGCGCCGCGACCTTCGCGAGCGCCGCGCCAAGGATGTTGGCAAAAATGGCTAGCGAGTGAATGTCGAATTCAGAAAACGCAGTCTTTTCGACGGTGTCGACCTCGAGCACGCCCCAATGCGTACCGTCAACGAACACCGGTACGTTGAGCACGGATACAATTCCATGCTCTCGTAAAACGTCGGGATAGCGAAATTCCGGATCGTTCGCTATGTCTTCGACGACGACCGGAGCACCGGTTTGCATCGAGCGGCCGGGTGCGGAAAATCGGTCTGCGCTAAAGGTGGCGTGGCCGACAACGCCCGGCTTCCAACCGACCCCTGCTTCGATTAAGAGGTCGCCTCGGTCGGGACGATAACGCAAGACCTTCGTATGCTTGATGTGGGTAACACGAGCTACCTGTGCAGCGGCATTCTGCAACAGACCTGGACTTGAGCCTGATTCATCCACAATTCGCGTGAATGTAGCGAGCGCGCGCCTGTAGCTAAGCGCCTTTTCTGGATCAAGTACCGGACCGGTCATATGCGGGCAACGTGGGGCAAGTTACAGGGTTCCATAGGCGGTAGCACCATGTCTGGAGCAGGTCCCCGAACCGCTGTGGGTCAATCGCCACGAGGGCTGCCAGGCGGCAAGTCTGGCTTTTCCGCCGACAGCGAAAGTAAATTCAGAGCACTAGCGAGACCCGGCCAACAAGATTTCAAATTGGTCACGCGCTAATAATTTCAGCCCTGGGAGACAGCAATGCGAGACGTAATACTGGCAGCCGCCGGCGTTGCGGTTGAGTCTGACACCATGCCCGTTCGCGACGATGCGGAGCAGGTCGAGAAAGGCAATGACGTCGCCGTCCAACTGAGCGAAGCACGTTTAGCCGGTGTGACCGAGGGCGTGCGCCGCGGTGGACTGGCGGAACGAGATCGGATCAAAGCCATCCTGACGGGCGAGACGACCAAGGGGCGGGAGAGCCTTGCCCAGTATTTTGCCTTCGAGACCGACTTCCCGGCCGAGGTCGCGCTGGCGGCCCTCGCCAAGTCGCCGCCGACCAAGAGTGGACTCGACGATGCCATGGCGCGAGAGGCGCAGCCCAAGCTCGGCGCCGGCGGCGAGCGGATAAGCCATGAGCCGCCCCGCGTGATCAGCACCGAGGACATCTATGCGCGCCGCCGGGCTGCGATAACAGCCGCTGCCAAAGCTTAAGCGCCGCACACTCCAATTCTCGAACAACGCTAACGCACGTCCGCATCGATCGATGCGGCGAACAGGAGAACTTTATGACCGTGCTCAACGAGAGCCCGCATGACGGCAACTTCATCCTTTCGGAAGATGCCGAGGGACGCTTGTCGCGCGACCAAATCGTGATCGCCTCCGGTGCTGGCAAGCTTTTGCCGGGCACCGTGCTCGGACAGGTGGCCGCGAGTGACAAATTCGTGCCATCGCCAGAAACCGCAGCTGATGGCTCGGAGACCGCCTCCGCCATCCTGGTCGGCCACGTCGATGCGACAAGCGCGGACGCGGTTGCGGTTGGCCTTATGCGCCATGCGGAGGTGAACCGCTTCGGGCTCGTCTACGACGCCAGCGTCGATGACGACAGCAAGAAATCCGCCAAGTGGGATCAGTTGCGCGCTGCCGGCATCGTCGTGCGCTGAAGGCATGGAACGTGGGGAATAGATAATGGAACAGATCCTCGACGTCTTTAACAACGACGCCTTTAACTTTGTGTCGTTGACCGACTCGATCAACAAGCTGCCCTTTGTGCCTGGTCGGCTCGGCTCGCTTGGGCTCTTCAATGAAGCGCCGGTACCGACGACGTCGATCGCGATCGAAGAGCAGGCCGGCATTCTGACGCTGGTCAATCCGACGCCGCGGGGTGGTCCCGGCGAGACGCGCCCCAAGCCCTTGCGCCGGGCCCGCGTCCTGAAAGTCCCGCATTATCAGCTGGACGACAATGTGCTGGCTGAGGAAGTGCAGAATGTCCGCGAATTTGGGCCGCAGATGCAGTCCCGGTCTGTCGAGACCTATCTCGCAGGTCGCATGGAGATGTTCACCGCACAGCTCGACGTTACGACCGAATTCCAGCGCGTCGGCGCCATTAAAGGGCTGATCGTCGACCGCGATGGCAACACCATCTATGACCTTTATTCCGAATTCGGGGTTACCGCGGTCACACCGGTCAACTTTGCCCTCGGCAGCGCCAACACGGCCGTACGCAAGAAATGCAGCCAGCTCGTGCGCACCATGGCGCAGACGCTCGGCGGGGTTGCTTTCACCAGCGTGTATGCGCTTTGCGGCGACACCTTCTGGGACGATCTGATCGAGCACGCCGAGGTACGCGATACCTATCGCTACCAGGAGGGCGTCCGTTTGCGCGAGGGCGTGGTGTTCTCGACCCTGAAATATGGCGGTATCACCTTCGAGAATTACCGCGGCTGGATTGGTGGCGGCACCGATACGGGCGACACCATCACCCCGTTCATCGATCCGAACGAGGCGCATTTCTTCCCGCTGGGCACACCGAACCTGTTCAAGACCGTTTTCGCGCCGGCAGACTATATCGAGACCGTCAACACGCTTGGCCTGCCGCGCTACGCCAAGGCGATCCCGTCAGACAATAACAAGTCGGTGCGGCTTGAGATGCAGACCAATCCGCTGTCGCTGTGCCTGCGCCCGCGGGCGCTGATCAAAGGCGTCCATCATTAAGGTACAGGGTTCAGTCGCACAGAGCGCCCGCACGATGTCGCAATTTTTAGAGGCCTGGACCGCGCGACAACTAGCGCTCGATTGGGCTTTCGCCGAAACCATCCGCCTCGTACCGAGGCGGCCCGGAGGTTACACAGATGCTGCGCCGGATCCGGATCGCGCGGAGCGGGAGCTGCTTGCGATCATCACCGAGACGCCACAGCGCAAGCGCACGGTCCAGAATGAGGTCGGTCGGGACTTCGACCGCGCCATTGTGATGGCCGACACCATCGCCAGTATCGATGCGGTGAGGCTTGGCGGCGAGTGGCCAAAGGTCGGTGATCGCGTGACCCTGCTCGATCGGCCTGACCAGCCGGCCTTCGAGATCACGGTCATGGAAAGTGACGGTCTCGCCCGTATCCTTTTGTCGCTCGTGCGGATCACGACATGAGCCTTGCGGTTGCGGCCATCAAGATCGGGGCGCTGCGAGCGCTAAAGAGCAGGACCTCGGCCGGCGAGGCCGTGTTCGACAGTGCCATCGAGCCCTTCGATGCGTTGCGCGACCAGGGTGCGCCCGTTATCGTTGTCTACTGCGACAGCGGCAAGCGGCACGTTACGGGGCGTGAGCTCTTCAGCGCGCCGCAAGTCATCGACCTGTCGATTGATATGTTTGTGGCGCAGGCGGTGACCGTCGATGCCGGCGAGACCGAGATCCGGATCCCGGCCTCCGACGAAGGCAACGAGGTGTATCTGCGAAGCCTCGCCTACGAGGTCGAGAAGGTTCTCCTTGCCGAAACATCGGTTTGGCCCGCTCTGTTTCGCAGGCTCTGGTTTCGCACCGGGCCGCAGGAATTTTGCGAATGGGACCGCGGCGCTATCGCTGACAAGGGCCGGCGTCTGGCTCTGTTGCGGGCCATTTATAAAGTTGAGCCGATTGCCGAGCCGATCCCCGGCGCCGAACCGACCGGGGTCTGGGCCGACCTCCTGACCGCCATGGAAGCCGATGTCGAGCTCGAAGGTATCGCGCGATATTGGCAGCAGCTCATTGCCGGCACCGCCATTCCGGACTGGCAGCAGGCCCGGGTCGCGCTCGGGCTGAACAGTGTTCGCGGCATCGGACTCAGCCCGCTGCTCGACGATCCGACGCCGGACGAAAACGCGGCTCCAGTCGGAAGCGCAACGCTTGAGTTTCCGGGCGGCGCGTTCGAGGCAAACGAGCAGCGCGCGAACGACGCGCTTGGACCGCAGGAGCCTGAAGGCGATGCGTGAACTTGCCGAACTGGTGGTGCGGATCGCCGAACTGGAACGCCGGTTCGCCAACATGATGCGCCATGGCACCGTCGAGCAGGTCGACGCCAAAAAGCAGCGCCTACGCATACGCCTTGGCGAAGGCGATGACGGCGCGCCATTCATCGGGCCATGGGTTCCCTATGCGCAACTCGCGGGCGATTTGAAGTTGCACACGCCGCCGAGCAAGGGCCAGCAGATGACCATGCTCAACCCGACCGGCGATTTCCGGCAGGCGGTGGCGATCCCGCTCACCTGGAGCGATCGCAATCAGTCACCGTCCGAAAAGGAAAACGAGCATGTGCTCACCTTCGGCTCGGTGCGAGTCACGCTCAAGGAAAGCGAGCTCGAGTTCAAGATCGGCAATGATGCGCGGCTATTGATGACCGCGGACAAGATCGTGGCCGAGGTCGGCCAGACCAAGCTCGGCGTCAAGGGCGCTGCGGTTTACTCGGTCAAGACCACGCGGCTTGGCCTTGATGACGAAGGCGAGGCCGACGGCATCAAGCCAAAAGTCCTGACCGCCGGCGGCCCCGCCAAACAGACCGAAGCCAAGGTGGCGTAATGCTCAGCGGAATGACACGATGGTGACGACCAAGGCTTACGAAACGACCGGCCTTAGCGAATGGGTGGCCGGCCGCAAAGTGCGCGCGGGCGAGGTGCTGGTTTTGACGCAGGATCAGGCCGAGTACGAGCTGGCGCGTGGCTTGATCCGTGAGAGAGGCGCGCAGAAGCTTGCCGAGACTGCGATGCCGCGCCGGCCGCATCGTGGAAAATAGACCATGGCCGCCAAGCCCGTCGGCGCCGGCCTCGATCGCTGGACTGGCCGTCCGATCGCCGGTTGGGGTCATGTGGTTTTAAGCCTTGAGGCAATCTTCTCGACCCCGTTCGGGTCGCGGGTCATGCGCCGCTGGATTGGCTCGCTGGTTCCCAACCTGCTCGGTAAGAATCTCGTGCCGGAGACGCTGCTGAATTTCTTTACCGCACTGTTCGCTGCCCTCACCTTCGAGCCACGTTTCGCCTTGACCAGAATTGCCGTGCTTTCGCAGGCCGACGAACTGCGCACTGGGCGATTGCGCCTGGAGTTGCAGGGAGCCTACCGCCCGCGCGCGCATCTTGGTGATTTCACCGTCGAAGGCCCGCGACGCGTCATTCTGTTCGCCAACGAGGACGGTCTCGTGACCGTCGAGAACCCGCTATGACCGTCGTCGTCAACGTCAATCGCTTCATTGCGCCGACGATCAACCCAGCGCATCTGCCGTTGCCGAACGCCATCGAGGACCTCGACCAAGAGACGATCCTTGCGGCGCGGATGGCGGACTTCCAGGCGCGCGCCGATCAGACGGGCTTTGCCTATGACGTCGCAGGCCTTGAATTCGATCCGATCAAGATCGATCAGGAGGCGCATGCCCATCGCGAAACCCTGATGCGGGCCCGGGTGAATTCCGCGGTGCGCGCGGTGCTTCCGGCCTATGCACAAGGCAGCGATCTCGACGCCATCGCGGCCCGGGCGAATGTCCGGCGCCTGGTGATCGAGCCGGAGACGCTCGACGCGCCGGCGGTGATGGAAACCGATTCGTCGCTACTCCTTCGCTATCTCACCTCCTTCGCGGTCCCCGCGGCCGGATCACCCGATGCCTATGTCTATCATGCGGCCAAAGCCTGGCCGCAGGCGCGGGACATTGCGGTACTGGGGCCTGGTGTGCACGGCATTCCCGGGCGCGCCGCAGTGTACCTGCTTGGGTCCGACGGGGCACCTGCGACAAACGAGATCTGCGATCGCGTCCGCGCGGCACTGCATGCGCCAAATGTGAAGCCGCTCACCGATATCGTCACCGTGGCGCCGGCGGACATCATCGCTTACGAAATTGCGCTGACGATCACGCTGCCGCGCGGGCCGGCGCCGGCTGTGGTCGCGAAGGCGGCGGAGGAGCAGGTGCGCAAGGCCGCCGAGGCACGCTGTGCCATCGGTGCGACCGTCTATGCCAACGCCATCGAAGGCGCGGCCTATGTCGGGAATGTGCTGCGGGTGCGGCGCACCGCACCCGCCGATGACGTTGTCGTGGGACCGTCTCAGGCCGCGTTCTGCAGCGAGACTACGATCACGGTCGAGGTCGAACCGTGATCCCCTATCACGACCATATCCTTCCGGCCTCGGAGACGCCGTTCAATAAGGCGCTCGCCGCGCTGTCGACGCGGTGTGAGGCGATCGACGCACCGACGCGCGCGGTCTGGGATCCATGGACCTGTCCGCCGGAGTTCTTGCCGGTGCTGGCGCATGCCTTTTCGGTCGATCTGTGGTCGGAAGACTGGAGTGTGACGCGCAAGCGCAGCATCATTTCCAATGCGGTGCGCATGCATCGCGAAAAGGGCACGCTCGCCGCAATCCATTCCTACCTGCCCTATGTGGATGCGCGGCCGCTGTCGGTGATTGCGCCGCCGCAGGTCGTCTATTCCGGCCCGCAGCTCACGCGCGCGCAGCGCGAAGCCTGGCTGTCCGGGTTGCCGCAGGTGCGCACCTGGCGGATGCGCGAGCGCGGCTTTCGCGGTCTTGCCCTGCATGCCGGCGGCTATCATTTCGCAAGCTTTTTTCCGGCGGCTTATCCTAAGCCCTCGACCGCTTTCAAGCGCCTGCAACGTCGCGCGCGTTGGGTTCTGGGCGGCACCGAAACCGAGACCCGGGTGAGCGATTACGGCAGCTGGTTTCGCCTTCACATCAAGGCGCAGGGCGGCCGGCGGGTGTTCGTGCGCTCCGCCTTCAATGCCCGCTTCTTCCAGCCGTCGCAGGCTTGGCGGCGGATTGTGACGATTGCGCCGAAGACGCGTGACCATTGGCGGGCGCCGGTCGGACCGCATCTCGAAGCGGTGACCTCGGAGCCGGAGCGGATCAAGATCGAGGGGCACCGCGATGCCGGTGTGTTCTGCGGCCATTACGTTGGCAGCGGGTATTTCCGGTCATCATCTGCACCTCTGCGCATCTATTGGCGCTTTGCGGTGGCCGACGGCAGTCGAACCTTTAGACGACCTGCGATCCAGTTCATGGGCATCGGGCGCTATGGCTTTCCGGCGCACACCGCTCATGTCCAAGTGTCGATGCCGGCCAGCCGCAAAAGCTTTGCCGCCGGCGAAGGCATCCTGTTGCGTCGCTCAAAATTTTGGCTGCCGCATGACCCGAACCGCACCCTCAATGCGCGGCGCGCGCTGATCGCAGCCAAGCGCGCCTCCGACCGCCTGATGATCCGCTATGCGCCACGGGCGCAAATCATCGCGGGAACGATTTTCCTAGCCGGCATAGATCAGTTCGTCGTCGGCCGCCCCAGCCAAAGGTAAGTCAGACCGTGGAAAAGCAGGTCATCTTTCGTGACTATCAGGAACAGACTGCGTCCGATCACAACAATCTGCAATCGTTTGCGCGGGTCTCGTTCGAGCATATCGTTGATGACGCGGTCACCAAAAGCCATCGCTATGCCGGCTTCAACGTAACCAAGAGCGCGCAGGCCGAGATTGCAGTCGCTCCTGGCCGGTTCTATCAAGCCGGCGGCGCGGTCTTTGCGCGTAGTTCCAGCCTCACCCAGAGCATGGTGCCATACCTTGCGGCAGCCTCGAAACGCATTGTCGCAGTCTCGGTATTCGGCCAGGAAAACGACATCGACGTAACCGAGCGCGATTTTCTGGTCAATGTCGAGACCAATCAGACCGAACCGGACAGTGTTGCGCTGACCCGCGCGCGCGACGCGGTGCTGGCCTTCACGGCCGGCAGCGAAAGCCCCGACCCGCAGCCGCCCGCGATTCCAGTCGCGCATGTCGCGGTGGCGCATGTTTTGCTCGATCCGACGCAAGTTCTCTTCGTGACCATGCTGACCGACAACGCGGTCGCCTCGACCGAGGCCCTCGACCAGCGAACTGACATTCTGGAGGAGTTCCGCCGCCAGATCGAGCCGCGGGTGGCCTCACTCGCATCTGACCTCGCCGCGCTCGCCAATCAGATCCGCCAGAAGGGCGAGATGACCGAGATCGCAAGTCTCTATGTCGACATCGCCCGTATGAAGGAGCGGTTGGAGCTGCCGGACGACGCTTCCGCCTACGGCGCCGACCGCTTTCTCGATGACGAGGAAAGCGACGCGCAGGACGCGCAAGGGATCGGCTATGACGCCAAGATCGAAGAAGGCTTGCGCTTTGCCCCGGCGAACGAAAGCGCGGCTGAGATGGACGTGTTCTCCTCAAACGACCCGAATGCCCGGGTCAGCAACGGGCTTCTCCTCCCAGCGTATACCGACGTCCCGAAACTGCAGGTCGGGCCGATGCATTCGGATCTCGGCATCGCCCAATATGGCTTCCAGACCCATGACATCGTGCAACGGACGATTTCACGACAGCGCATCCGCTATGGCGCGCAGTTCAAGGTGTCGAGCAGCAAGCAATGGTGGCTTTCGGGCGAATACGACCCGGCGACCCGGATTTTCAGCAAGGATGGCGAAAGCTTCCTGGTGCTCGATCCCGACAGGGTGCGCAAGCACAAGAAAACCCGCTTGGTTGAGATGTTTATCGATAGCTGGGACGAGAGCTATTGGGACCATCTCGTCATCGAGCATCAGATCGTTGGCGCCCAGGTCGCGCAGAGTTTCCTGGTCTCGAACGACATGTGGCTGACCAGGCTCGGCTTTTACTTGACCGCCAAGGGCGCGGATGAAGCCGTCCATCTGACCCTGTGCGAAACCACAAACGGCGTGCCCGATCTATCCAAGGCGATCCTGCATGTCTCGGTCCCACATACGGCACTGTTGCAGAATGCCTGGAACCGGGTGCAGGTGACGCCGACGTTCCTTCGCGCCGGCGGGCGCTATGCGCTGGTGCTCACCTCGAACGCCGCGCACCGTGTGGGCATGGCCTATGGGCAAAGCTACACTGATGGCACCTTCTTCTACTCAACTGATGGCGCGTACTATTACGGCGATCTCACCAAGGACTTGATGATCGAGCTCTGGGGCGCGCGGTTCAACGCGCCGCAGGTCGCTATCGAACTGAAACCCATCAATCTCGATGGCGGCATGCGGGCGATCGACATCCTGGCCAGCACGGTCGCGCCGGAATCGACCGAGCTCATTTATGAGATCAAGCCGCCGGGCGGCGATTGGGTGCCGCTGGCCCCCGGCGGCCCGCCAGCGCTGACCGGCGCGCCGCCATTGGTGCAGTTCCGGGCTCGCTTCATCGGCACGCGCGACATGCAGCCCGGCCTGATGCTCGGCGGATCGCGCCTTTCAGTTTCGCGACCCAAGACCGCGTTCCGGCAGGTGTCCACGCCCATTACGCTGGCCGCGGCATCGAACAATATCTTCGTGCGGCTGCTGCTCGAATATTTCGACGACACACCGCATGACTGCACATGCCGACTGCGCATCGGCGGCGCTGACGAATTGCCAGATGTGGTGACCGACCGCGTGGTGAGCGCAGTGGACGGGCGGATCGAACGCACCTTCAATTTCCAGCTCGGCGCTCCCGTATCGGGCTTCACCATCGTGATCGACGGCGCGACCAACTCGCCGGCATCGATGTTCCATGCCGCCGAGCGCATCCACTGGGCGCTCTAAGAGGGCAGGCGAATGAGCAAATCGGTCAGGAAGCCGAAGCCTCCGTTCGAGGCGGAGAGGCTGTATCAAATCCGCCTTAACCGGACGGTTCTGTATAACGGCGTGCGTCTTCGGCCGCTCGACATCCATCGGGTCAAGGGCAAGATCGCGAGCGCCATTCGCGACGCCATTACGCAAGCGGAAGCCGTCGACTAACATGTCGATCCGATACGATGTCTACCGGGTCAAGCGCGGCGACAATCTTGGCGATCCGGAATTCTGGAATGTTCGGTTCCAGGAGCTTGATCTGCGCCTGCACGCGCGCGAACTCGACGGGCAAAAGATCGACACTGCGGTCGATCAGATCACCGCGGTGGCGCTGGAACGTATCAACACCACGTTCCTTAACTTTTTGGCCGACACCACCAATCGCATGAGCGAGATCGAGGCGCAGTTCGACACGATGCAGGTGGAAATCGCCTCGTCCGTGCAGGCCGTTCAGGCGCTTGCGGATCAGGTCGACGATCTCGTTCAAGGCATCATCGACGACGGGACCTTCTGAGAATGCCGGCACGGATCAAGCTTCTGCGGTCGGCGACCCCGGGCGCTGTCCCCGCCTCGCTCGAGAGCGGCCAGATCGCGATTAACGAGGCAGACGGCAAGCTGTTCTGGCGGCGGGCCGACGATGCGATCATTGCACTTGATCTCAACATCGCGGCTCAGGTCGACCAGGCGATCGCAGAGCTTGTGAACAGCGCACCGGCCGCGCTCGATACTTTGCAAGAACTGGCGGCGGCGCTCGGCAACGATTCGGATTTCGCCAGCACCATCACCAATGCGCTGGCCGGCAAGGTGCCGTCAACACGGACCATCTCGGCATCCGGCCTTGCCACCGGCGGCGGCAGCCTGAGCAGCGATCGAGCGATCAGCGTGCCGGCGGCCTCCCAGGCCGAGGCAGAGGCGGGCACTGACAATTCCAAGGCGATGACGCCGCTGCGGGTCGCGCAGGCGGTCGCCGCCTTCGTACCTGTTGGCGTTCCGCCGGTACGACAAATCCAGGCGTCGGGACTGGCAACGGGCGGTGGCGATCTTTCTGCCGACCGCACGATTACTGTGTCGGCGGCCTCCCAGGCCGAGGCTGAAGCGGGCGCCGACAACGCCAAGGCGATGACCGCGTTGCGCACTGCGCAGGCGATCGTAGCGCAAGGCAACGCAAAGTATCAGCCGATCCCGGCGTCATCGTCCTACCCCGTCGGCACCCTGATCCTTGCTTTCAAGAACAACTCCGGCGGCGTGAGCGACGGCGCGTCCATCGCCGGCTCGAATTTGCGGCGCGCTGTTTTCGGGCTCGACGCCTCCGGGTACTTCACAATGGACACCGGTGCCGCAAACCTACCGGGAACCTGGATGAACGTGTCGGGGCATCAGATCAGCCAAATGGGCATCGGCACCAGCCGCGGCGCAGGATATTTCTTGAGGACGGCATGAGTACCAGCATTAGCAATCTTCGCTATGCCGATCCTCAGGGCGCTCTGATCGACATGGACGTCACCCGAGGCGACGAGACCTTTCCGTTCACCTATGCGGCGGACGACGACGCGCCGCTTTCGAATGAGGTGCGCACGCTTTTGCAGGGCGGCGGCCATCCGATCGCGGCCTATGTGGAGCCCGTACCGGATGCCGCAGCCTTGCACGCCTATGCAGCAGTGGCGCGCTGGCGCAAGGAGACCCGCGGCATCTCGGTCGGCGGCCTCAATGTCGCGACCGACGATCGCTCGAAGGCATTGATCCAGGGCGCCTATCTGCAAGCGCAGCGCGATCCGACCTTTACCGCACAATGGAAGACCGCCTCTGGCGCCTTTGTGACCATTGGCGCTGCCCAAATTGAAGCGGTGGCGCTCGCCGTTGCCGCGCACATCCAGGCCTGTTTCGCCAGGGAAGCGGAGGTCTCCGAGGCGATTGACGGCCACCTCATCGACACCTTTGCTCAGATCGACGCAGCCTTCGACGCCCTGATCTAAATCGGCCCGTGATTGGGCGCGTTGAAGCTGGCGACATTTCGTCTAAACTGTCTAGGTAAGCGAAAATGACCTTAGTACTTGCATCGCTGATGGCTCAACACAGGAACATCGCAATGAAGCGCTTTGTTTTGGCCGCTACCGTGTTGCTCGCTCTCTCTACCGCACAGGCTGGCGCTACGGAGATTAGACTCCTTGCGTCCGGAGCCTTGCACGACGCGTTGTCGAAAGCCTTGTCAGATTTTGAGAAATCGAAATCGCTCAAGATAGACGTGACCTGGGCCGGCGCAGCCGTTTACCGACCGATTTTATCATCTGACAAGCCGTTCGATGCTGTCATTGTTACGGCAGCCGATGCGGATGCATTTATCAAGAGTCAGAAGTTAAGAGCGCCTAAGGTTGATCTTGCTAAGACAGGCATCGGCATCGGCGTGCGCAAAGGTCAACCAAAACCGGACATCAGCACTGTCGAGCGCGTCAAAGACACGCTCTTGCAGGCAAGATCAATTGGCTACTCCATGGGTCCAAGCGGGGCATATGTACAAAAACTGATAGCTACTCTGGGCATTGCGGACGCTGTACGTCCGAAGCTCAGGCAGACCACGAGTGGTCGGGAAGTTGGGAAACTGATCGCAACGGGCGATGTCGAGATCGGCTTTCAGCCGATCAGCGAACTCGTTCATGCCGAAGGCGTGGATTTCGTCGGAGGGTTGCCGAGTGAGATCCAGTCTTTCACCGTTTACTCCTTTGCCGTCCACGCGAAGGTAAGCGACGAGAAGGCTGTTCAGGACCTGAGTGATTTTCTCAGAACATCCCAAGTTCGCGGAGCATTGCAAAGCGCAGGAATGGAACAGCCCTGATCGCGCTGCGGCCTTTACCGCACAATGGAAGACCTCCTCGCGCGCCTTTGTGACCATCGGCGGTGCCCAGATCGAAGCAGTGGCGCTCGGGATCGCCGCTCATATTCAGGCCTGTTTCGCCAGGGAAGGCGAGGTGATGCAAGACATCGACAATGACGTCATCGATAGCTTTGCGCAGACCGACACTGCTTCGACGCGCTGACGTAAATCGCGCGGAAAGAGAACGCCAGAACCACGGGGCCGCCACGCGCGGCCCTTTCTTTTTCAGCCTTCGGAGACAGTTCGATGTCCTCGCCTACTTTCGGCATTTCAATCACGCGGGTCGATAACCAGCCGCGTCCCGCGATCGTCAGCGATATGTCCGTGGTCGGTCTTGTCGGCACCGCGCCGCAGGCCAACACGGACACCTTTCCGGCCAACACGCCGGTCGCGATCTACAGCGATGACAAAGCAAAGCTCACCGCGCTCGGTCTGACCGGAACACTCCCCGACGCGATCGAGGCCATCAACGCGCAACTCGGCGAATTTCAGGTCGCGGCCCTGGTCGTGATCGTGCGGATCGAACAGGGGTCCGATATCTGGGCCACGATCGCCAATGCAGTCGGATCGTCCGCTCAAAAAACCGGTATCTGGGCTTTCACGCTGGCGGGTCCGGTGCTCGGCGTGATCCCGCGTTTGATCGCGGTGCCGGGCCTGACGTCACAGCAATATCAGGGGCTCGGCTCTCTGGTGCTCGGCACGCAAGGCATAAATCTGTCGGAAGCTCCGGCCATCGAATTTTCAGGCGGCGGCAACGATCCGGGCAAGATCTTGCCGCAGGCCCATGCCGTGCTCGGCGAAGGCGACAATGCGGGCAAGGTGGTGTCACTCATCATCGACCAGCCGGGCGCGCATCTCTCCGGATTGCTCACGGTGGCATTCACGGGCGGCGGTGACGATCCGGACAAGGAGCTGCCGACCGCTACCGCGACCGTCGAGATCCTGGCCAACCCGGTGTGCGCCGCCCTTACCCCAGTGTTGGAAAAGCTGCTTGCAGTCGCCGTGCTCGACGGCCCGGCGACGACGCAGCAGGCCTATACCGACTGGCGCGAGACCATGCAGAGCCATCGCCTGATCCCGATTGAGACCGCGGTGAAGGTCGGGGTCAATGCGATCGTCAAACCCGCCTCGCCCCGGGTGATCGGCATTGCGGTGCGCCGCGATCACGAATTCGGCGGCCGGCCGTTTCATTCCTGGGCGAACCAGCCGGTGCAGGGCATCGTCGGTCCGAACCGGCCGATCGAGTTCTCGCTCACCGACGGCGCGACCGAAGGCCAGGTCCTGCTCTCGCAAAATGCCGGCATCATCGCGCGCGGAGAAATGGGCGTCGAAACCGCGATCGCGTCCGGCGGCTTTGTCTATATCGGAACCGACAATTGCTCCGAAGACCCGCTCTGGCAATTCTACCATATCGTGCGCGGGCGCGATTTCATCCACCTGATGCTCCTGCGCACACTGCGTGGCTTCCTCGGCCGCCGCAACATTGATTACGGCACGGTGCAGGATGTGCTCGACACCATGCGCTTTGCGCTGCGTGATCTTAAAGCGGACGGCGACATCATCGATTACAAGGTCGGTTTCACCCGCGATCAGAATTCGCCCGAACAATTGCGGCTTGGCAAGTTCACCGTGGATTTTGCCGCCGAAGAGCCGCCGGTGCTGCGCCATCTTGGCATCCGCTCAGCGCGCTACCGCGCCGCGTTGGACGTTCTGCTCGATGATCTTCTCTCGCAGATCGACCTCGCCGCGTGACGCGGTTCTCCAATTCTCGCCGTTATAGGAGCACGACGTGAGCACGCTCTATGTCCTCGAAGCCGCCAATCTGTTCTGCGGCGATCACGATCCGAAGAATTCCAAGCACCTGACGCTGCAGGAACTAAAGCTTCCGAGCCTGGAAGCCGATTCAGGACCACATGCCGGGCGGCTCCAAGGTCGGCATTGAAATCGAGGTCGGCATCAAGAAGCTGGAACCGACCTTCAAGCTGGTCGGCTTCGACCCGGAACTGCTGACCCAGTTCGGGCTGGGCTCCCGGATCAAGCACATCTACACGGCCTATAGCGAAATCCGCGACCGCCGCACCGGCGCCTCGATCGAGCTTCGCGCCGTCATGGAGGCCCGTCTCGGCAAGATCGAAAGCGATGCCTTCAAGCGGGGCGACCTGATGGCGACCGATTATGCCCTGCACGAGGTCACCCATTACGAAGTGTATTTCAACAACCAGGAAAAGTGGTTCTGGGATTTCTGGTCCAACACACTGCGCATCAACGGCGCGGATGAAGGCCAGACCACCAACACCATTCTCCGCATTCCGCGCGCCGCAACCGCCGAACGATAAGGGGGATAGACTTCATGAGTGCCAAGACGCAAGGGCCGCAGCCGACGCCGCAGGCCACGGCCTACACGCTCCTGTTCTCGATCACCTACAAGGACGCTGGCGGCACCGATGTCACGGTCACAGAACTAAAAATCCGGCGGCCGAAAGCGAAAGACATGCGGCTTCTGGAGCGGGTCCAGAACGAAGGTGGCGGCGACATAGCCGCCTCCCTCGCGCTCCTTGCCGCCATCAACGATCTGCCCGAGACCGCCATCGACGAACTCGACGCCGAGGATGTCCTGGAGCTTTCGGGAGTGCTGCTCGATTTTTTGCCGTCGAAGCTTCGCCGCAAGGATGGCGAAGCGTCCTAGCCGAAACGGCGCACGTTTTAGCGACCCCGATCACGATCCTGCTCGAGATGGACTGGGCCGAGGTCTGCGCCTGGCACGAAGAGGCCGCGCGCATCGCAAAGGCCAAAATCGGACTTAGGCCGCCATGCCTGATGTGACCTCGCGTCTGATCGTGCGCCTGATCGATGGCGTGTCCGGCCCGGCACGGGCGGCGGCGCGGTCGCTTGCCGCTTTGCAAACGGCCGGCCGGGCGACCGTCGCGCTCGGCACCGCAAGGCAGATCGCGGCCAACGCACAGGCACTTCAACGCCATACCCAGGCGATGGCGACCGCTGTCTCCGCGCCGATGGCGATCATCGGCGCGATCGGCGCAAAAACCGCCTTCGAATTCGAAAAGGCCGGCAACATGCTGGAGGCGCTGGGTGAAGCGACCGCCGCGCAGCGGCAGGAATTTGAGAAGATCGCCAACGTCCTGAATGCCAAATATCCACAGAGCGCCACCGAGATCATCCGTACCGGCACCGAGTTGCTCAAGGCCGGCCTGGACTGGAAGCAGATGCTGGGCGCCATGGATTCGACCCTCGCCACCGCGATCCTGGGCGACATGAAGCCGTCGGAGGTGGCGACGATCATTGCAGCCTCGCTGAATGCATTTCAGATGCCGAGGGAAACCCTCGAACAGGCGTCGCGCTCGACCACGACCGTGGCTGACCGGATTTCATACGCTGCGGTCAAAACCACGGCCTCGCTGCGCGACATGGGCGAAATGTTCAAATATGTAGCGGGCGCGGCGGGCGCGACCGGAAGCACCATAGATGACGTGACCGCCATTGCCATGGCGTTTGCGCAGAACAAGGTCGTGGGCTCGGAAGCGGGCGTGGCTCTACGCTCGGCGATCGTGCGCATGGTCCGGATGCCGAAGGGCGGCCTTGCCGCTCTGCAGCGCGCCGGCCTCAATCTGAACGACTATATTGCGGGCAAGCAGCAGATCACCTCCGACCGGATCATTTCCGGCCTTCTGGCCGGCGGCATTGATGCTGCTCCGTTGAAGGCGCAGATCGACGCCCTGGTCGAGGATCCTGCGTTGCAGAACGCGCCGCTCAGGCTTGCCGCCAAGGTTCAGGCTTTACTGCAGGAGCATATGAAATCCACCGGATCGGCGATGGACGCAGGCGTGATTGCCGAAAACGTGCAGGAGAGCATCATCGCCGCCGGCACCAAAATCGACCTCATGCGATTCTTCACCGACCTGAAAAAGAAGATGGCGGACGGCACAGCCACCATGGGAGACATCTCGCAGATCTTCGAAGGCCGGCATTTCGCGCGCATGCAGGCCGTGCTGGCAGCCGACCTCGACAAGATCAAGGCAGACATCGTTCGAAACGCCGAAGGCTTCACCGCGGAGCGTTACAAGATCGCCATCAAGGGCATCGTCGGGCCGGTCTATGAATTGACCGCGGCGCTCGAAGGCCTGGCGGTGGCATTAGGCAAGGTGGTGTTTCCAAGCCTGATCACCTTCATCAATCAGCTTACGAACGCGCTGAAAAGCCTTTCGGAAACCAGCCCCGAGACCCTGAAATGGCTGACATATATCGGCGCGGGTCTCGCCGTGCTTGCGCCGCTAGGCTTTGCGCTTGGCGGTGTCGTGGCAGGGTTTGGGGCAGCCGCTGCTGCCGTGAAGCTGCTCGTTGGCGCCTTCATCCTGCTCGGCGGATGGGCCGCGGCCATCGTCATCGGCCTCGGGGTGCTCGGCTATGCGATCCATGCCAATTGGAATGCCTTCAAGCGGTGGACCGAATACAGCATCGACGGGCTTCGCCGGTTCAATGCCGCGCTGATCGCATTCGAGGGTAGCGTCAAAGCCAAGATCGCCGAAATCGCGGCGGGGCTGACCGGGCTCGGTTCGCGCATTGCAGAATCGATCCGGCAGGGCGCGGCGGAATTGTTCTCAATCGGCGCAAATATGCTGCAGCAGCTCTGGGATGGCATGAAATCCAAGCTGTCCGACATGCTCGGATGGGCATCCGGCATCGGCGCGCGGATCAAAGGCGCCCTGACCGGTAGCGCCATCCCCGGCGAGAGCGTCGGCGGCGAGACGCCGACCCCGCGCGCCCTTGGCGGCAATGTCACGCGAGGCCGCGCCTATGTGGTGGGTGAGCGCCGGCGCGAACTGTTCTTCCCCGGCGTCTCCGGCACGATCCACCCGACGACGCAATTCGGAGGCGGAGGCGGAGTCTCGGTATCCTTAAGCCCGGTCTTCAACATCGACGGCGCGCAGAACGCACAAGCGGTCGCTGAGGAAACCTATCGCCTGTTCGAGGCGCGGGTGCGCGAATTGTTCCGCGGCCTGCAGGCCGACGCGGGCCTGCGGTTCGCATAAAGGCCTGTCATGCTTGCACAGCTCGGCTCGGTGCAGATGGAGGTCTGGCCGCTCAACCTCACCGAAACCTCGCTCGACAGCGAAGCGACGTTTGCCGAAAAGTCCGTCATGGGCCGCCGGCCGCCGCTGGAGTTTGTAGGCCCTGGCGCAGAGACCCGGACCCTCAAATGCAAACTCTTTCCGGGCAAGTTCGGCGGGTTGTCGTCGCTGCAACGCCTGCAAGGGCAACAGGCCTCCGGCCTTCCGATGCCGTTCATGCGCGGCGACGGCACCGCGCTCGGCTGGTTCGTGATCGAGAAAATCAGCGAGCGCGCGAGCTATCTCGACCGCCATGGCGTCGGCCAGGTGATCGAGCTCGATGTCACGGTGAAACGGTCCGACCCGCCGCGTGGCGGCGCGATCTTTTCGATCATCGGATCCGTGAGATAGCTGCATGGACATCGCCCGCGAAACCTTCACCGTCAGGTCCGACGGCATATCGGTCGACCTGATGATCTGGCAACGGTTCCGCCGTCCGATGCCGGGTCTGTTCGAACGCATCATGGCGCTCCCCGAGAACCAGCACCTCGAACATTGCGGCTTCGTCCTGCCATTAGGCGTAGCTATCACCATCCCGATCGAGCCGCCGCCACGAGAGCCCGAGCTGCCAGTCATCTCGCTGTGGGACTGAGATCGTGAAGCGCGCGTTTTACCAGATCATGGTGTCCGGAGAGGACATCTCGTCGCGCTTCAACCCGCTTCTGATCGACATTCGTATCAGTGACCGCGAAGGCACCCATTCCGACACCGCCTCGATCCGCCTCGATGACCGCGACGGCCGCATCGCCCTGCCCCGCACCGGCGCGCCGATCGCGATCATGCTCGGCTGGGAAGGTTTTGGCGCAGCTTCGGTGTTCGTCGGCGCCGTGGACGAGGTCAAATCGAGTGGCTCGCGCGGGGGCGGCCGCGAGCTCATGATCAGCGCCAAGGGCGTCGATACCGAGGGTACGTCGAAACAGCCGCAGCAAAAGCATATGGACAACAAGTCGGCAAAGGAAGCTCTGGAAGAAGCCGGACGCACCGCCGGCATCACCAGCATCAAGGTCGATCCGTCCTTTGCCGGTCACCGCCGCGACTGGTGGGGGTTGAATGAAGAAAGCTTCCTGCATTTCGGCGAGCGCCTGGCGCGGGAGCTCGGCGGCATCTTCAAGGTGCGCGGCACCGAGGCGATCCTGGCGGCTAAAGGCGCCGGCTCCGCCACCGGCCTTGCCATGGGCAGTGTTACCGGGCGTTACGGCGACGACCTGATCTCATGGGACATCAGCCCAACAATGGGGCGGCCGCGGCATCGGCGCGCACGAGCGCGCTGGTACGACCAGAAAGAGGCCAAGTGGAAGGATGTCGAGGTGGATATCCAGGACCAGGGCGCGCGCGCGACCATGGGCGACCGATTTTCGCGGGCCGATCAGACTGAAGCGCAAGGCTCCGCCAATAACGGCGCAAAGGACGCGGAACGCGAAAAAGGCGGCGGCTCGGCCACGATCGACGGTAACGCCGCGGCCAAACCGGGCGGCGTATTCATTCTAACGGGCACACGCCCCGGCATCGACGGCGCCTATCGGATCGAGGGCATCGAACACTCCTATTCCCGATCTGGCTGGACCACGAAACTTGATCTGAAACAGCCACAAGCCGGCCAATAAACAGCACCGCACGCGCTGAGACTGCCCCCCAAACCATCTGAAATGAACCGACGGAGACGCCTCGCATGGACCTTCAATGGTGGATTGCCGTGATCGGCGTTCCAGTCGTTGGCGCGCTGTTCTGGCTTCGCTTTCACGACAGGGAAACCGTCGACAAGGGCCTGCGCGAGATCAAGGACGAGCTTGCCAACTACAAGCTTCTGGTTGCCACAAGCTTCGTCACCGCAACCAGCATGAAGGACCTCGAAGTCCGGATCATGAGCCACCTCGACAAGATCGAAAGAAAGATCGATCGGGTGATCGACCAGCGTCATCCGTCCGCCGACTAGCGCCAGACCTATTCGCCCTCTCAACCTCGGCCACCTTTTCGGCGGTCGTTTTGATTCCGGGAGTGCCGCAGCGAGGCTTACGATGAACATCTCCAAAGCTGCCTATGACTTGATCCTGAAAGAGGAGGTCTCGAGCCCGCGGATCTATGAGAAGAAGTATCGCGGCCCGATCTGGCCGGGCCATGCGTCCGGGGTCACGATCGGTATCGGCTACGACGTCGGTTACGTCACGGCAACCGAGCTGCGGCGTGAATGGCAGGGACGCATTCCGGACCCGATGATCGCGGCGCTCATTCCGTGCTGCGGTGTCACCGGGAAAGCTGCACAGGCCCTGGTTAGCCAGCTCCGGCGCGCAGGGTCGATAGACATTCCCTTTGAGGTCGCCAAGCAGCAATTCGACGAGGTGAAGCTACCGAAATTTGAGCGTCTGACGGCGCGCGCTCTGCCCAACACCGACCAGCTGCATCCCGACTGCTTCGGTGCCCTGGTTTCGCTCACGTTCAACCGCGGAACGTCGTATTCGGTCCCGACCTCCAGGGATCCGCACGGACGATACCGCGAGATGCGCGCTATCCGCGTAGCAATGGCGGCTGAGAACTTCCACCTGATCCCCGCGTGTTTTCGAGACATGAAGCGGCTCTGGCCCCGCTCTGGTATCGCCGCGCGGCGGGAGAACGAGGCCAAACTGTTCGAACGTGGGCTGAAGGCGCAGGTTGCGCCCCTGCTATCCGCGCCGCCAGAATTGGAACTGGAAACTCCGGGTGGCGTGCCTGCAAAGGTCACCACTGAAACGATCGCCCATGTGCAAAGCCGTCTGCGCGCGCTCGGATACTACGAAGTGGGCGAAATCGACGGTGGCGAGAACGGGCTTGCCAAGACGCGAGCGACGATTCTGGCCTTCCGCAATGACAACGGGCTGCCAATAACGCCGGACATCGATGATGAATTGCTGGTTGCGCTCGCAACCGCAACGCCGCGTCCGGTCGCCGCAAGTCGCGCCAATGCTACCGCGAAGGATCTGGCGCCGAAGGTGGAAGCCGTTGAGGCCGCTGGCAAGTCGAAGCTCGCTGCGATGTGGCTTGCCGCTACCTCGTTCGTAGGCGGTCTGATCAAGGGCGTCTTTGAACACCTCGAAACAGCAAAAGCCTACGTCGCGCCGGTTCAAGATTTTCTAGGCGACATTCCCTCCGAATATTACCTCGTCGGCGTCAGCCTCCTGGCGTTCTTTATCTGGCGCAGTGCTCAGCGCGCCGAGCAATCGACGGTGCAGGGCTACAACGAGGGTCGCATCCTATGATCGTGAAAGGCTTCATTTCCATGATTCCGGCCGCGGGCCCATGGCTTTCGATACTATTCGGCGTGCAGCCTCAGACCTTGAAGGTTGTCGGCATCCTCAGCGCGCTCATCATCGGCGGCATTGTCATCGATCGCCACGCCACCTCTAAGGAGCGAGCCCGCTGGGTGGCCAGAGGCTATGAGACGACGATCAGAACGCTTTCAGCCGACCTTCATGCCGAGAAGTCGGCACGCGCAACCGATCTGAAGACGATCGACGATCTAGAACGGCAGAAAGCGAAAGCAGAGAAGGCCAATGATGCACTCAAAGTCTACATTGACACGCTTCCGAAAGGCGATCAGTGCATCGCTACTCCTCAGCGCTTGCGTCAGTTGCACAAAGCACGTTGAGACGCCTGCGCCGATCGCGCGCGATCTTCCGCAACAGCCTGCCTTCGCCCGCGCCGTTAACACGGCGGATATGCGGGCAGGCGAATCCTGCTGGGTGGCCTACGACCGCAAACGATCAGGCGAACGTCAAAATGCGTCGATCGTGGGCCGCTACAATGCGTGGTATGCAGATGTGCGTCGCAGTTATTCAGGTAAATCGGACTGAGAACTTGTATCGCAGCTGGAAATCGTCAAGCAACGATCTCATAGGTTCTAAAACTTGAGTCAGCACCCCAAACCGATGAATATGCCGCAATGGGCGCCAAGCTCAACCAGATCTTCGCGCATATTTGGGGGGACGTTGAACCGGTTTTGCTTGTAGGTTTGCTGGTCAAGGATAAAGCCGCGAGCGAATTCTTGCCGCGCAGTCGGGCAGAAAACGCAACATTAGAGCCTCGCCGCCCACGTGGCCAGAGCGCGCGGTTGCTGAGTTTCGAACGCCCGAAAGCGGCTTTGGCGGCAAAGTGCCTTGGCGCAAAGCGACCGCGATCTCAACTTCGGACGAGGGCGTTCGCGGCGAGCAGATGAATCGGCTATAAGGGAATCGGGACTTTGACGGCAACTCGTTTCCTCCCGGCCCGGGGGCCAGCCATGAACCGATTTACCGGAAAGAACTCACGCATTGTGAAGCAAGCTCACGACTTTGCGGCAGTCCAGGTTGCCCGACTATGCCAAGAGCGGCATGTCAAAGTAGAAGACGCGTTGCCATTCCTTGCCCGACAGATTTTGCGTCTACACCGTGAAGGCGAGCAAGATGCCCAGCGGTTGGCGAACCGGGCTATCAGTGCGCTTAGAGAGCACCTGCAAATGCGGGCGTCGGCATTGCGCGTAGCGTATCGATCCGACCCTGAATGAGCCGATTTTCAGATATTTGGAGAGTTGGCAACCACCTCTGTCTGTGGCGGTAGGTGAGGCTCTCCATGCATCTGATCTCTCCTGAGAAAAACCAGAACGGAAAAAGATTCGTACCGCCCTTCGCGCAGGTCGTGTCAACAGCAGGGCGTCTGGGGCGATTGTCCGGCCTGGCTTTTTTTGGCGGTGAGTTGCTCGATCCGATGTCCTGATTCGTCCGCACGGACTGCAACGCCAGTGAACACGACAAGCAAACGTGCATCGCCGCGACTTGCCGGTTCCGCAGGGACCTCCAAAGCCTCCGCAGCAGCCTAAGGCGTCGAACCACCAGCAATAAAAAAGGTGAGTCTCGCATTGCTAAGAATCAGCGGCCCGTCCAGCAGGAGCGGCGGCGGCATAACAACCCAGTGCCCGAATCAGAAAGGCCGCCGCTCTCCTCCGACAGGTTGCGACGGCCTTTCCTTTTTTCCCCGCGCGGCCTCCGCACGAGGAAATCCACCTCCTAACAGGCTAACGATCGTGAACTTAATGTCACGCAGATAATCGTAGTGCTGACCGATATCGGCAAACCGTCGGCCGCATTTTTAACCGTAGGGCCTGTAAATGAAACCGGCATTCTTCATCGCAAGTCTTGGTGCCAATAGTGGGGCCTGCTCAACAGAGATAAGCTTCTGCGAGATTTGTCGTTCCCCGCATGCCTTCAATCGTCAGTCGCCAGCTTTCGATAGGTCACGTGAGCTGTGGCAAATGGTACACCTGCCCTTCCAGCCGTTCCTCGAACGATGCAAACATGATCGTCAATCAGATAAAACCAGTCGTCGAAATTAAGCCTCGTGTCACCGTTTACAACTGGGACATCGCGCGTGTATTGCCAGTGAAACACAAACCCTGCTCTCTCGCCCTTAGCCGTTCCCACTAGCTTGGTCTCAGTGCCCTCATATTTCCCACCCTCAAGCGTTCGAATTTGCCAGTTGAGCGTCTGCTCGGTACCGTCGTCAAACTTCCACGTCTCGGTGAATTTGATTATTCGGTCAATGTAAGCACCCGATGCCCGAATGGTGTACCGAGATTTGAGGCCGCCGAGCGGACCCTCAATTATGCCCCAGCCCTCTAATTCACCCGTAAGAAACTTTTCTGGGCGTAGCTCAGGCCTTTTGCCTTGGTAATCCTCGATGCCCATAGGTCTCTCTACGCGGCCCTTCACAGCAACTTGGACTTTCTCAAAGGGCGCGGTTACGCGTTAAAAATTGCCTAACGCTCGAAGCGATGGGCGCGCAGTGCTCGGCGCGCCCAGTTCCTCAACGTTACTGCGAGCCAGGTGTATTTGGCCCGCCCTTGGTTGTACCCTGCGCCCCACCCGCCGTCGAAGAGGGCGAGCTTTCCATCGAACCGCTGCGCGGAGCCGCCGTAGGCGCGGAGGAGGGCGCGTTCATCGGTGCACCTGTTGTTCCCATTTGCCCGCTTGAACGGGGTTGGTTTGGTGCGCCAGACTGTTCAGCACCCGAATTCATTGATCCTGGGTTGGTGTTGCCCGGAGGGGGGCTGCTCTGCGCTGACGCAAGAGAAACGGCCAGAACGCTCGCCAACCCGACAAGCGCGATTTTGCATTTCATGGCATCAACCTTTTGTTTGAGAATTCAACAGCCGCTTCGCTTTTGAAAACAGCCATCCGTCAGCCAACAGCCCACCTTGTAAGAAGTTCCCTATCTCGTGCCACATGTTAGGCGAGGCAATGCGATCGGAACTTAGCCATGCTCGCGTCATTTCGTTGGAGACCCGCTTTTCTAAGAATACGAAGCTTGCATGTCAGCGATTCGGTAGTCGCTCGGTCGAACGCCACCGTCGGGCGGGAAGGCGAAAAGGCGTCCTTCTCTTAGTTTCTGGCTCGCACAAAAATTGAACTTGCCGTTAGCTGAGGTGTTGGCAAGCATGACAAAATCCAAGAAGGCACCGTGGAAAAGGTCAAACCCGCGTAAACGGAGCGGCAAGCGTTCGCGCAAGCTGTCGCCCTCCCAAATCACTGCGGCAAAGCGGAAGGCGAGAAAAGCCGGCCGGCCTTACCCCAACTTAATTGACAACATGAGCGCGGCCAAGCGCACCGGCCAGAAGCGAGCAAAGAAGCGGAAGTAACCAATGCAGGCAAAGAAGAAAACTGCGTCGCGGCGAAAGAAGGATCCGCAGGGCGGCTTGACGTCTGCGGGTCGCAAGGCTTTCAAACGAAAAGATGGCTCAAATCTGAAACCGGGCGTTCGGAAATCGCAGTCCGAAATGACGTTGGACGAGATGCGCCGCAAGGGTTCATGGGCAGTCCGCTTTTACGGCAGAAAGAAATTGCCGCCGCTGAAGACTACTCGCGGAAAGCCAACGCGTTTCGCCCTCTCCGCGCACGCTTGGGGCGAGCGGGTTCCGCTCACCGTGGCGGCAGCTCGAAAAATCGCGACAAAAGGTAGACGGCTGTTAAAACGCTATGAACGCGAAAAGCGCAAGCGCGCTGGCTCCAAATCCAGACAGTAGCAAAGCTTTTGACGCTAACCCGGTTGCTGGCCGACCGTTTATTGTAACATACTTCGATTCCGAGATTTCATACGCCCCCGCCCTTGAGGCTTACCCATGAGCCGCATAATGCCCCGCAAGGGCACACCAAGTCCGCGCCTCGACCGGAGCGAATTTTTCAAGCGTTTCTTATCTCAATGTCAGGATTCGTCATTTCGGAAGCTCGATGACCAACTTCACTCCGTAGCCGAGGCCGTTTGGACCGCCTTACGAAGCCGTAAAGCGCCTGTGACCTGTCCGGCGTCTTGGTCAAGGGTTACTGGTGCAACTTGCTCGATAAAACTCACTTGGGAATCGGGAAGCGCAAAAGCTGGTCAGCGGTCCTAATTGCTAGAGCAAAGCTGGAGCGAAGCAGGTTTTTCGAGCGATAGCGGAGGATAGTGCATGACCTTGCGCGGCGTAGTTGTTGGATGCGCGGGAGCGCTTATCGGCGGAGGACTGATATGGCTCGGACTTCGGCCTCGCATCGGACCATACTTTCTCGACGATCCCGCCTTGGGTTATCTAATCTCCATTCCGTTCGGAGCGTTGATCGCGCTGATTGTCGATTATGCTTATCGAAGTTGGCGGCCCGACCAAACATAATGCCTAGCGAGGACGAAAAGTCAGACGATTACGGCGGACCAGAGCCGCGATGGCCTACTGGCATGTTGTTATTTTGGGCGATGGTTGCTGCGATCATAGCGGTGCCGCTGCTGGTGCTTGCGCGGTGAAGGCGCAGGAATGCGTGTGATGGTCACCTTCGCTCAGGCTGTTGCAGGGCTGAGATGCCTCGATTCCTGTTACGTCTCATACGTTTCTCGATCGCTTTTATACTGCGCTCCGCCCTGTGACCGATCTCGTTCAATTACTCCGGCGTTATCCGCCTTGCCGTGAGATCGGCCATGCCGAAGATCACTTTCTGATGGATCTCCTTCAACTCAATCAGGCTCTTGACTTCGCTTCCGCTGCGCCATCGCTGCCTCTTGGTAACTAGGAGAGAGAGGTGAAATTCCGATGTGTGCTGGCCGTGGCTTCGGATATGTCGACGGCCAGGAACTGGAGCTTTGGCGGGACAGCCGTCTGGTCGCCCGCTTTTCCAAAAAGCGCTGAATCGGAAACACCTATCCGGACCGACCGTGCTGAGACCTCCGCATAAAAGAAATTAAAGGCGATTAAACGAAGGCTGAGACATGCTGAGGAGATCTTGGACTGACGACGAGGACAAAGCCCTTATGACGGCAGCGGCCGAAGGGGGTCAGCCTTCAGAGGCTTCGTGTCCGTTTCGCGCCCGCAGGGTTCGATCAAGCAACGTGCGGCAGCGCTCGGAGTGGGAATCCGCCCCACGACGAGGTTACCGCTATCGGAAATGCAGCATACGAGGATCAGAGTTCCGCAGAAGCGGACGTAGTCGCGGCGCGCAATCGCCAATTGGCTAGCTGGATAGCGCGGTCGCCCAACGACTTCGCGTGGTGGGCCAAATCTAAAAGCAGCGCTCACCTAAATAGAGAGAGCGGAACGTTCATATTGGGTCTAGGTTGTCGAACATAACCGTACAGTTCGAGGCATGACCGGTGACTGGGGGGACTTGGCATCCCGCCCAACCGCGTGGGTGAATCAATGTGCGATCAGTGCCGACGCCTAGAGTCCGAAATCCGTCATGCTGAAAAATTTCTGGTCCAATACCTGGACAAGGTGACTACGGATCGCATTGGGCAATTAATCGCAGAGAAAAAAACGCAGCTGGCGGCGCTCAACTGCGCAGCGGAGAATTGATCTGCGTATACCTCAGGGCAGGCTACGGTTGTCATCCATCTCGCTAGCCGTCGAGCAAATGAGCTGGGCAAGCAAGGGATGAAGAGGCCGAGGATTTGTCTGAAATGAAAGAGGCCGCCTCATTCGGCGGCCTCTTTTAGGGGCAGCAGGCTGCGGCGATAGTTGAGCCGAAGGCTGCGAGGGCGAATACGCCCGCCGTGATCCTAAAAACCATTAAGGCCTCCTTGATTAGCAAGACCGGCATCGGAGCCGATAAACCGAGTTCGCACAACTCAAAAAAAAGTGTGCTGCGGCCAGGAGAGCGTCGTTTTCAGCCCTTAAGCCGCATGAGTCGCACCGCCAGCTTTCCCGACAGCCGATCAATTGCGCGCAATCCAGATGCGGAGAAGTGCGGCGCGCGTCTGGCTCGCTTGATTGCGGCGACGCTGGTTGGCATCCCGCAGCGGCAGCCTGTCCCACGGGTGCCTCATTTGCACGGGCCTCTCTCCTCGTGGCTCCCGCTCGTCTACCGAGACCCGCGCCCCGCAACGCCTTCTTGCAGATTTCGCTCGCCGCGAGGGGTCTATAATTGCGGGCGGGCGGGCCTAGATTTCTCTGCCTGGCGGGCTAGGAAGCGATTTAATGTCGGGGGGTCAAACGGACGTGAAAGCCGTGATCACGAGCAAGCTACGAGCGCTGATCGCAGGGTTCTTCTCGTCGTCGTCGCAGCCACGATGGCACAGTGTCGTGCGCAACGACCTCGGGTTGCGGATCGATCTGCCCGCCAAGCCGGTCAGCGAAACGGAGCCAGTCTACGATGAGGACGGAACCGAATTTACCGTGACCTTGATTAGCGCGAGCCTTGGCGACCTCTCCATCGAGCTCTCGCACGCGCCGCTGTATCGGCGCATCGATTTCGATGCATTTGTCGACCGCTACAAGACAGACATGGCCGATCTATTCAGGCTGCCGTTTCTCGGGCGGCGGTCGTTCTCGTGGTACGGTCACCCGGCCGCCGATCTGACCTACGGCGCGCCTGGGCATTATGTGTTGATCCGTTTTATTGCCGCCGGCATGGCGACGATCGGACTTACGGCGACTGACCGCGTGCCAGTGGAGGCCTCGCCAGTTGTGCAGCGCGTACTGGACTCGCTCGCCCCCTAACCATACCCGGGCCGTGCGACCTTGTGGTGCGCCGCCCGATTAGTCAATCGGCACGTCTGGTTTTGAGGCCTCGATTCTTCGAGGCGAAAGGCGGCTGGCGGTTCTGTAGAAGCGCGGAAAACAAGGATGCGGCGAAGCGGCTCTTCGCGGAGTACTAGCGAGGTGGGTCGCGCAACGACATTCGGTCCGTGTATGGGTTGGTCATGTTCAAAATCTTTGACCGCTTCCTCGAGGCCAAGGGCGCCGGTTGGGTGTTTCTCCGGTTTGAGATCATTCTCATGCCAGCCGTTATTGCCCTTCTTGTGCTGAACACAGCTTTACGCTTGGACTAGGAACGCGATGCTAGGGAATTCAGCTATGACCGAACGCCGTGAGCTTTCTCGAAGCCAATGACGATTCTCGTACCTTGGGCGCCCACATTAAGCCATCGAGCAGGGGGCGATAATCCCATGCAAGCGTGCTCGGGCACGTCTGCGGACAATCGTTGCGTTTCGCTCCGACGCCACAGTTTTCGATCTTACCGTCGGCGCGGCAGAGCGGAGATTTGCCCTAAAATGTTTGGGATTTCCCCCGGAATTTCTCGCGCCAGAAAACCCACCGGGCCCATACGCTTTGCAAGACGCTGTCCTGCCTCGGCATGAACATATACAGCCCAGCAAGCAGCGCGATCCGCAGATGCTCCGCGCGCTAGCAATCCAGCAGTGATTCCAGCCAGAGTATCACCTGATCCCGAGGTTCCAAGACCGATGCACCCGCGGTCACAAATCCATATATCGCCGTCTGGATTGGCTACGTGGGTAACAGCCCCTTTTAGAACAATCGTTGCCCCGATGCTGGCCGATACTTGTTGTGCGATTGCAGAAGGCTGCCGATCTATCTCATCCCGGGACGTGCCTAAGTAACCTGTCATCTCCCCGCAATGTGGTGTGGCTATGATACGGCCCCGGTGTGGTGACAGCACGCCTGGTTGGTTGCGCAACTGGACGAATGCCTCTGCATCCAACACCAAAGATGGCCCTGATATATTTGTGAGTAGGGCTCGGGTGAGATCTGCCACAGCCTGGTCATCAACCATACCCGGCCCCAAGAGCACAGCGTCGGCATCGCCCGCTAGCTGGATAAGCCTCTCTGCCGAGGCGGGGTCTATGCCTCCTGCAGATGTTTCTATGCATCCCACGACCCTCGCCTCGGGCATGGACATGCGAAAAGCGCCCACAGCGGTCTCGCATGTTGCTATCTGGAGCACTCCCGCCCCAGCTCTCAAGGCGGCCAACCCAGCAAGAAGCGCAGCACCGGGAATTTCGACGCTTCCGGCTATGATTAAGACCTTTCCACGAGCATGCTTATCGCCGAACGAAGGGACCGGAAGCGGATGCCTTCTAAGGTATGACGGCGTTATTCGTCGCATCATCCCGCCGAGACTTTCGCATCGGGGGCCGACGTAACTTGTGCTCCCTCCTCAACAAGAGGCGCTACAAAATTGTAACGAGCCAAAACTAAACTTCCTGTCCCCCCTTCTTCCGCCCCGAACTGGTACTCGGTAACGCCACAATTTGCCACATCACCCTCCGCGTCTATCGCCAAAACGCGAGGCTCATCTAAGTATTCGAGCAGGTACCGCATACAGAGGACGGTGACTTGGTGGCCCACGATCAAAACGCGTCTTTTTCCGTAATGAAGACTGATTGTATCGATAAGGCTCCGAAGCCTAAGAATCACATCGCACCAGCTCTCCCCTCCAGGCGGTCTATAATAGAATTTTCCTAGCACACGGCGCAAAGCAGCCTGATCCGGATGCTTATTTTCGATGCCCAGCCCTGTAAGACGGTCAAGAATACCAAATTCTTTTTCCCGCAGACGTTCGTCGATGTGAGTGTTTGCCGACCCCGGTAAGAGGCCCCCGGCGGACCTTATTATCTCAGCTGTGCGAATAGCGCGAAGATAAGGAGAACTCAGTAGGATGTCCGGTCTATCAGAAGCCGACATGCCGGAAAACCAATGCCCGAGCGCGAGCGACTGTCGTTCACCTAGCTTGCTCAACGGTACATCCATATCCCGAGTTGTAATTTCGATCTCCGCCAGACCGGCGGCATATGCAGCGTCTCGAGCGACGTTTCCTGCGCTCTGACCGTGTCGAACCAGCCAGAGTTTATCGGGCCACCGTTGCATCGCAGCAGCTCACCCTTCCATCGTAAAGCCAACCTTCAGTGTGACTTGGAAATGCGAGACCTTTCCATTTTCGAGATGGCCCCGGGTTTGGATCACTTCGAACCAGCGCAGATTGCGAATTGTTGCGTTAGCGCGGGCGATTGCGGTGGCAATTGCATCCTCAATACCCTTTTCGGAAGAACCGACGAGCTCAACAACCTTATATATATGCTCCTGCATCCATGCTCCTTTTTCCAATGCCGTTGCTAATTCCGCTCGGTCACGTCGGGCGGCCAACATCAGTGACCGCGACCACCGACCCGGAAACGCCGCTCTCAACGTAGCAAGTGGCTACAGACCAGCCCTTCATCATGGCGTAACCCCTGATCTGCTGCTGAGTGTCTAGCGAAAGTCCGCTATTTGCCTATTCCGCGGTGGAAACCCGAACATACCCGTAGACGAGCGATCAGCGTCGTATCCTCTGGCGGAGCAACGCAGCGCCTGAAATCGCGATCAACATCCGCTCCGTCCGCCAGCAGAGCCGCTTGAGCAGTCCGGCTTGAGATTTGGATCGTTCATAATGATCGGAGCCCCGCTAATGTTCGGTACCTGAGGTCGCGACGCGGCGTTCGGGTTTGCAGGACTGACAGCGCCCGGGATGCCGCCTCCTTGGGAGGTGTTCGTGCCGGATTGCGGGGAGCCTGAGCCAGTCGTGCTGGGTGCGGGATTTGACGGGGAGACTGAAGGGCTAATCGCGCCGCCCGGACTTGTCGTACCGGGACCACTTCCGCCTGAACTAGCTCCGCCAGCGCTGCCGCCACTCGAACCCGCACCGCCGCTTCCGCCGGAACCTCCGCCGCCGCCACCAGACTGAGCTTGGGCAACCCCCACCAGCCCAACGAAAACCAAAGTAGCGATGGTGCAGATGCGCATCTGTTGCTCCCGTTTTCGGAGCAACGCAGGGCGTTGTCGCCTGTTCCTCAACATGTAATCAGGAGACACCGGCTGGTATTGATATGTCTGCGCTCAAACTGATCCCCGCCAACGAGAACCGCGACGGCGGCCCGTGGTCGTCTGACGACTTCGACGTGGTCCTGGTTGATACCGGCAAGAAGGTCGGCCGCATTTTTCGCCAGACCGTAGCGCCCGGGAATCCGAATGAGTGGTTTTGGGGCCTCGACTTCTTCGAGGCGAAGGGTCGCCGGCCGTTCTTTGGCAATGCAGAAAGCAAAGAGGCGGCAAAGCATGCATTTGCGGAAAAGTGGCGGTCCTAGGAACGACCGAGGGAGCCCAGAGTTCACCAAATGCGGAACTTCATCCGCTAGGGAGAACTCAAATGAACCAGAATCAGCAAGGTGGCCAAGGCGGTCAGCAGGGCGGTCGCCAGGACCAAGACCAGCAGCGCCAGAACCCAGGCCAGGGCGGCCAGCAGGGCGGTCAAGGTGGACAGCGCGGTGGTCAGGGCGGGCAAGGTGGCCAAGGCGGTCAGCAGAATCAAAATCGCTAACGTCTGTGGAACGAAAAGGCCAGATGAGTGTTGAACCAGCATTCTCTGGCTTACTGGTTTTTCCCCGCGAGCTCAGCTAGTCCCCGCTAGCTGAGCCTTTTTCTTTGTGAGACTCGGAACTTCCGCATTCTCATGGATTGATCGACTGTCGGCTGGTGGACATGTGTGTGTGCGAAATAGCCCGCCTTGTTCTCGAAATCGCAAGCGTGCGCCGTGGGGTTTCACCTTCACCCAGTACTTGCAATGCCGAACACATACGCACGAACCGCCGCGGACACGATACCTCCTAGCCCATCCGACATACGGCCGCGAACACCTGCGCGCTATCGCACCCCAATTGTTCAGAATAAACACTTCCCACCGTTGATCCTTCCAACAGCTTCGGCCAGCAGGCCCTTCCGCAGCGATAATCGAGGGACGACGGGTCTTTTTGGCGATCTGAGGCAGGTCGAAGCCGATCATAGCAGCGCATTATGCTGCCGGGAGCGGAGCAAAGCAAAATCCGTAATGCCGCCTTCGCCTTCAACCAATCCCTCCCTCCCCGTCAAACAGAAACCGCATTGACGGCAAGCGCAGCGCAGCAGCAACTATGGTCGGATAGCGCTCGTCCAGTATATCCGCCTCCGGTCACGAACCGCACAATGCTCACTTAACCCAGTCAGGTTAGTCGCTGGAACAAGATACAAATGGGAATTGGCTAACTCGTCAAGTCTGACCGCGACGGTCAACATATCGGAGGCTACCGAGAGGACCCTACACTGTCGGCCATCGCAGCGCCCCGCTCTCCTAAAGGATTGTTTGGTCCTTCGGTAGTGTCTTGCGCAGTTTGATGCTCTATCTCGGCGTTAATCTCGGCCCCTAATAAGATCGCAATGCAAGTAAGCCACAGCCACATCATCAATCCAATACCAGCTCCAAGCGAGCCATACGTTTCGTTGTAATTGGCGAAATTGGATAGGTACCAAGAAAACAACGCAGACCCAGCTACCCACAATAAAGTTGCTACAACTGCACCCACGCTGAGCCAGCGCCACTGAGCATCATCGCGACTCGGTCCGAAGCGGTAGAGCAGTGCCAGCCCAAGCGCGATCATCAGCATGACAGCTGGCCAACGAAGCAGCGCCAAAGTCCATTCAAATGTCCCTTGAATTCCTAGCCAAGAAAATATCAGCGGCAGCACAACCACCGCCCCGACAGCAACGAGAAGGAAGCTCAGTAGTGCCACGGTCATTGCTAGAGAAATCATGTTCAAACGAATAAAGCCCCGTTTCTCGTCTTCATCGTAGACCACGTTCAGCGCGTCGATCATCGCTTTCATACCCGCGTTTGCGCTCCAGACCGCGATCAGCAAGCCGAGGATAAAAGCCATAGTGAGGCCCCCTTCCCCAGTTCGCGTAATGCGGGCGATCTGCTCTTCCACAATGCCAAACGCTCCCGCAGGCATGAGAGCCGCCGCAAAGGCGAGGTGCTTACCGATAGTGGCTGCTTCCGCGAAAAGAGCATATGACGAGACGAGCGCAGTGATCGCGGGAAAAAGGGCGAGGAGCCCGTAAAAGACAACGCCTGCGGCCACAGCAAGCAACCGATCGTTACCGATCTCTTCGTATGTCCGCCAAGCAATGTCCTTCCATCCAGACAAAGGAATCTCAAAGGGGGACACCGCGCGTCGCCCTCGCCCATCTGTCGGCGCCGCGTTGCTAGTGTTGGATGGCTCATTGTCGGCCGCGGGCCCACGTTTCCCGGGCCTTGGGCTTCGGTCGGCGTAACTCTTATTTAGTGTAGTGGGCCTGCCACTCACCGCTCGCAGCGCGGTCAGCGCAACTATTGCCGTTACTAAACCAGGAAGGCTGACAGAATTAGGCTGTTTTGATGTCTTGAACACTGAACCCGCTCCGAAGTACGGGCCTAACGCTATCGTTTGTGAAAAAGTTTCGGACGCCGCTAAGTCAGCATGTCCGCGAGACCTGGTCAGCGCCAAGAGCTAGCGATGCCGACGGTCGGATAGCCCAAATGACTAGCGCTTCGGACGACTTGGGCAGCTTTGCACCCACGAGGAAGTGGGTATCGTCGGTAGACTTAGACGGCGCGCCTTACAGAAATAAGCCCGGCTGTTTAACGGCCGGGCTTTAGCGATAAATGCAAAGGCCGTCACCGACTGCCCGGCACACTTCCCTTGCCCTTTGTAGTGCCCAGAGCACCGCCGGCTGTCGAAGACGGCGAACTCTCCTGCGACGCGCCTGATTTCTTTTTTGCTTTCTTTGCCTTCGCAGACCTTTCCAGGTCTCCAGTCTTGGAGGTGCCCTGAGCGCCGCCGGCCGTCGAGGACGGTCCACTCGACTGCGCAACAGCTAGCGAGGCCGATAGCAGGCTAATCGCGCCAATCATGCCATTTTGATAAGCATATAGAACTCCTCAAGAGAAATGGAACCGAGTTTAACGCCGCAGCTTCGCGGTCGTTCCACGGTCTAGCGAGACGGTCGCGGTCGCGCTCAGCGGCGAATATTTCGCAGCTCTCCCTAGTTACTGAATGCCGCTGCCTCTTTATGCTGCTTGGATAATCTATAGGTGGCTCAACCCGCCGGTCGCGAACTGAGCCACGTCTTGAACACCCGCCACGAATTTATAGGTGCGAGATCGGAAACATCCGGGCGGAGGCGCTGTTCGCCACGGCTGGCGGCGTTTCTCATCCGTCGCTGCCCGTCTTGCCCGCTCTTCACAACTCCTTGCCGGAGGCGGCAGGACGGGCTCTTCCGCAAAATTTGCGAAGCGCATACCTTCATTATCTCTGCATTCTCTGACCTTGCGCCCGCAAATGCACGAGGCGAGCTTTGCGTTAGCGACTCGGCTACGGTGACTTCGCTACCAACCTCAACACGCACGGGGGCGAGCATGTGGACGTTGCTTGCGGGGATTACGATCACCTTGTCAGTTTCAACTTTCATTTTTTCGCTGCTGATCTCTATCGCACCGGAAATCGATGGCGACGGACGAATCGCCTGGGACTGACCAGTCGGGGTCCTCACTGAAAGGCATGCGCAGGCTCATCTTTCGTCGTCGCCTGATCTGCCGGGGTTGCTAACCTCGGCTTGGCGACAATGCTCGCAAGCCTGTCGCTGCCCGTCTCGGTCGCTTGATTTTCCAAATGACGGTGAGCCAAGGCGAGCTCAAATTTTGTGGCGGAACGTTGTCAGTATCCCTGCGTCAGCATATCGGCGACGTCCACCGGCTGCTCGCTCCGCATGTCACCCGTCGCTCCTTGGCACCTGTGGCACTACGGGGCGGGCTTTTCCGAGAGCGGGCCACCTTTTTGCGAACTTTCGCATGACGCCCAATTTTGAGCCAAGTCCGAACTGGCCGCCGCCGTGCCCGCAATGCGGAGCTCAGCTTGGGCTCTTGCTGAGGACAGATAAGTCCGGCACCTCCATAAAAGGATTTTGGTGCACGTCCTGCGCTCTCAGGTTTACTTGGGACAAAGAGCAGCAAGAATTGATCAGTCGCTCGTGAATGACAGAGGTGTGAGGGAGCGGTTCGAAGGATCCGGCCACCCTCTCCTTCCATTGGGTCAACTGTTATCGAAACAACCTAACGGTCCCCCGAACTGCAGTCCGCAAAGCGACCATAGCCAAGGTCGATCGTGCATGGAGAATAGAAATTTGGCCGGTAAGGCCTTCCATATCGATCGAATGATGGGTCGGGCCAAGCGTGATTTCGATGAGCAGTTCGCGGCGGTGCGGACCGATGATGCCTCACCACAGGTTTCTGCCGAATCTTTTTATTCGGTACTCGCTGATGCTTGGAAACTCCATCCGACGCCAACACGGGTGTCATGGCAAGCGGCGACGTGAAAATAGACACCGCCACAAAGCTCTTTACTATCCAGGTCATCGTTGCCTCCGTTCTGCTTGACCCGATGTAAGAGCAGAACGTGGATGCGCCATTGTCAAAAGACATGATGGATCAATTCGTAACACCGTTGGGCCCGGGTCGCCTGCTGCTGGTCCACTGACCCCAGGATGTATTGTCGCTCGCAGACCGGGGTGGAGGCGTAAGAAAAAGCCCGGCTTCCGGGGGGAAGCCAGGCAATCACCAGTCCAGAGGAAAGAAGAAACGGTGCTTAAACTTATAACCTGTATCCTCCCCTTAGTTCCGCGTGGCCGAACCGACTCTCGTGCGAAAAGGGCTTTGCAAGCATGACGGGGCCTAGCCGAGAGCCTTCGACGTGGCAATTGTGGCTTATGGCCGCGGTCTTGGTGGTGGCAATCGTCGCGGTTCTCAAATTGCTCTAGCCGACAAATCGCGGCACCTAGTTCGGTTCATTGCGATCGTGCTCGGGTCTTATGAGGTGGCATGCCAACAGACCGCCCGGACGGCATCGCTGCCGAAGCCAAGAACGCGATGTGGATGGCGTTTGCAGCCGGACTTATGCTCGGCACGTTGGCCGGCGTTGTAATCGGGTTGCTCATTTCGCAGCAATAGGCCCTGAATTTGCGTCGATACTGGCGGCTCGTCGGTCATCGACGGGCCATGCGCCAGCTGTATAATTATTCCGCGTTCACTTCTTCCAGCCGCTGCCGCCAGGCCCCCGTCGGATTCTTGACTTTGATCCAGTGCTTGCACGGGCCTGAGCAATAGGCCTTGTCGCGGCGCTTGGAAACGATGCCCTCGAGGCCCATCTTGCAGGCGGCTTCGAACATCGGGATCCCCTCGCGTCCCTCCAGATGATCGGCATAGACGATGCCGCCGGCGGCACCGTCCAGCAACTCGGCGAGCAGGCCCTTCCGCATCTCGAGCGGCAGTGGCAGGAGATCGCGGCCGCCGACCTGCATCAGATCGAAGGCGATCAACTGGCAGCGGCGGTCATGCTTGCGGGAATGCAAGAGCTTGAAATCGCCGATGCCGCCATCGCCTTCGACGACGCCCTCCCCGTCCAGCACGAAATGCTCGGCCGGCAGCCGGAGGGCCGCCTGCACGATCGCCGGATAGCGCGCGGTCCAGTCATAGCCGCCGCGGGTGATGACTTGGACGGCATCGCCAGACCGCCGCACGAGCAGCCGGTAACCGTCCTGTTTCACCTCATGGATCCAGTCCGGCCCGGTCGGGACCGTATCCGCTCTGGTGGGAATGGAGGGTTTAGGAACTTCGGCCGGCCAGCGGCCTTTCTCTTTACGCTTCGTCCAACGCATATCGGGCGGCAGCGTCACCGCCCATCGCTCCCGCTCAGCGAGGCCCAATTTACTTCGTGCTGTGCGATTATGGCCCGAAGATTGGCAGAGCCTATCGGGAGACCGACCCGGATGCCGCCGACCGGGAAACAATCCTGAACCTGCTGATCCGCGGCGAATATTCGGGGCCGGTGCAGGTGCTGGAGGTCGATCTCGAGGCCGGCCGAGCGCACGACGTATCGGCCGAGTTCGGTGCAGAAATCCTCGACCTGGCCAAGTTGGATGATCTGCCCGCGGACGTCGCCGTATTCGTGTCCCTAAGGGCGGGGCTCAAGGTGTAGCTGGGCCGGTCGCCCCGCCATGGCGACCGACCCCCGCTTCCATCTAACCGAGAGCACTACGGACGGTCAGGGACGTACTGACCGTCGGAACGGAGGTTGGGGCTAGTTATTTAAGACTTCATTACAGGCGGCTGAGCGACCAAGCACCGGCGTAAGGACATGCCTAAGAGGCCTTGGACTGAGGCTGAAGATGAAGCGTTGAGGAAGGCGGCGGCCGAGGGCGTCAGCCTTCAGCGGCTTGCGGTCCGGTTCAACCGCCCGCAGGTTTCGATCAAGAATCGTGCGGCAGCGCTCGGAATAGAAATCCGACCCATGACACGGTTGCCGGCTTCGGAGATGCAGCATAGCGCGATCAGGGTGCAGAAGCGGACCTGGTGAGACGGGCCAGCTCATCGGCAAACGGGTCCCGAGGAGATCTCGACATTTTCGCGAGGGGAACGTTGCCGACCGTCCGTTTCGAGTAAGGCCGCCGCGAAGAAACACCCGTTTTCCGCCAAGGCCCAGCGCCGGGACGGGCCCGAAAAAGAGGCCAACCTGGGAGGACCCAGATGAGCCTAAAAGTGGCGGATGCTCGGCTATAATCCAGCGAGCAAGCACCTGTTCCATTCCGCCATAAAAAAAGCCCAGCTGACACCGGGGGGATGATCAGCTGGGCGGCTCAACCTTGGAGAGCTACTCTTGGACCTGCCCTATAAATCTGTTGAGGCGAGGTTCGTTCCCGGTCCGTTCAGATTTTGCCGCGTCTGTCACACCGGTTGCTCGCAGAACCTTGCTGCCGCCGGCGCTGCGGGTTCTTCACCTTAACCCAATGCGTTTAGATACGATCCCCTCCAGCCCCATACGGCATGCAGCAGCGAACACCTCGGCGCCGTCGCCGTTTAAGTGCTCGGAATAGACAATCCCCGCCGCTGATCCTTCCAGCAACTTCGCCAACAGGTCTTTCCGCATCGACAGAGGCAGCGCCCGCAGATCCTTGCTTCCGAGCTGCAGCAGGTCGAAGCCGATCAGATAGCAGCGCGCGTCATGCTGGCGGGAATGCAGCAGCGCGAAGTCAGCCACACCACCTTCGCCCTCGACCACGCCGTCGATAACGAACCGTCTGCGGCAGCCGCCGTGCTGCCGAGACAATTGCCGGATAGCGCTCGCTCCAGTCATCGCCGCCGCGTGTGATGACCCCAACCGCATCACCGTCCCGGCTGACAATCAGCCGATACCCGTCATGCTTGACCTCGTGCAGCCAAAGCGGACCCACCGGCGGCACCGGCTGTCTGGTCGGAATCGAGGGCTTGGGAACTCCAAGAGGCCAGCGGCCGTTCTCTTTACGCTTCGTCCAACGCATATCGGCCGGAGTCTGTATCCGCGTAGAGGCTTTCAAGTATGGCAGCGTCCCCGCCTATCGCTCCCGCTCAGGGAGGCCCGATTTATTTCGTGCTGTGCGATTATGGCCCGAAGATTGGTCGCGCCGACCGTGAAACTGACCCGGACGCCGCCGCCCGGGAAACCGTTCTGAGCGTACTGACGCCGCCGAATATTCAGGGCCGGTGCAGACTGGAGGTCGATCTTGAGGCCTGCCGAGCCCGGGACGTGTCAGCCGAGATCGCTGAGGAAGTACGGGAGCGGGCCAGGCTGGATGACCTGCCGGCGGACGTCGTCATGTTCGTGTCGCTGAGAGCCGGCGTCGGGGTTTAGGCGCGATAGGTCACTTCAAGTGGCGGTTGGAACCTTGCCTAGCTGCCCGCGTTCCGGCGGTAGGAGGACTGAGGTGTTTTGGCGACGCGACAACGAAAAGATTGCAGAGGCTCAAGACCTCGCCGAGATGCAGCTTGCTCAATTGCGGCATCATCGCCTGACGATTTCGGAGGATGAGGCACAGCCGTTTTTGGCCCGTGAAATTTTGCGCGTGAATCGCGAAGGTGAGCAGGACGCCCAGCGTCTGGCCGACCGCGCGATCAGCCTCCTTCGAGAACATGTCCAGAGGCGCGAATCTGCACTGCGCATCGCCCGACCGTCAGACCCGGATTAGGCCGGTTCGTCAAAATTGCAATATTGCCGTAGAACGAAGGTCCGTATCGTGCTGGAGAGGTTTGCAGTCCGCCTCTGCCTATCAAGCTCCGAAATCAAATCGCTCACCGACATGCCACGAGCGATAGCGACAGCTACCAGCTCGTTCCAAAACTCGTCTTCGATCGAAACCGACGAATTTCGTCCGTTGATAACAACGCTGCGCTTGGGAACAGTCCGGGTGCGGTTCCGCCGATATCTGGTTTGCATTTGAGGCGAGCCTGCCCGACCCTGAGGATAGATTTTAAGTGCGCTCAGGTCGCGAGCGGTTCATATGATCGCGGTGGCGCAGTTCAAGGCAGCACTGACAGGCGCCCGAATGCAAAAGGACGCACCCCGAAAATGGCTTGGTCTGCGGGGACAGACCGAGCCGAAGAGGATGCGAAGACTTTATGTTCACAGAACGCGGTGGGTGACCGGCGATTCCTTCCATTGGTCTGGTCGGTCCCCGCTGCTGCCCTCGGCCGAGGTCAACGCAAGCGAACTTTGAAAAAATGCTCACCGTTTTCCCGACGCACGGCGATCTCGTCCGTATCGTCGAATACAATGAGGCTATGCCGGCTCTTCAGGTCCTGAGCTCGCAGGAGAGCTTCTTGCCTTGCGGCAGCGTCGTTGGGAAGATCGGCTCCGGCCTGGTCGTTGAGGTCCGGGTGGTTCAAGTAGTCGAAAAAGTATCGCGGCACTTTCGAAACCACAGCGTTCCTAGCGGCTTTGGATTAGCGAGGTGCTCCCTGTCCGCGCTCCCACAGTGGTCCCTCGAATGCTCATTTGGTCAGCCAAGGGGCCCGCCCGGCTGCCGACCGCCGCGACCCCCTCCGCTGCGGGAACCGAGACTTTCACACTCGAGGGCGCCAGTATAATTGCGCCCACGAAGCCCATTGAGAGCAGAGCGAACAGTCCAAGAGCGGCGTCGGGTAGCCTGCGGTGTTTCGGCATAGCGCCAGTCTAACCGATTCCCCTCCTTGCCGGTTCCTCGGTCAAATCAAGTTTCGCTCAACCTCGCCTACCAGGCGCGCCCGGATTCTCGTCAAATGATGTCGACGAGCCTCGTGCCGGACCATACCTCCGCGGAGCCCTGCCCCTTCATTACCTTTCGCGCCGTCTGGCAGGCTTCATGGTCGTTTGCAGCAGTGAACGTGAAGTACGCCCGGCCGGGCGGGTCGTCCGAACGCCTAATGGTGTAAACGCCGGGGAAGTAGCGAGTTAAAGAGAAGAGATTTGCGAACCAAAGCACATCGAGCCCAAGGGGTTTTTACAAGGGCCTTGGAGGCTATTCTCACACGTGCTGTTGAGGTAGCGCACGCTCTGCAGAACAGGTGTGACAATCCTGCGCGAAGGCCGACCAGGTCAGGCCTTACTTTTGCAGACGCCTTTTGAGCCGGACGCCCAACTCGCTCGCCCGTGTCGAGACCGCGCTGGTTGTTCGCTTCAGTCGGACCGCTAACCGAGCCAGGCTGATCTTCGCGGCATGCTTGCGGAGCGCCTCATCTTTTGGGGCAGTCCACTGCCGCTTTAAACTAGGCAGCGCCATGAGGGCCGACTCCGGTGATGGATTCCGCGTCAGCCTGGATTTCTGCGTCGCTTTGTTCGTCGACCGCCAGTCGCTGCGTTTCATTGTTGCAAGACGCGCAATGGAACCATTGACGCTCGCTGGTGCCCTCGGGCGACCGGCGGAAGCAATACATGTTGTTGCCGCATTCCGAGCACGGGATGGGCAGAACGTTTTTCGAGCCTGAAAAATTGAATGGATCGTTTGAGGCCATGGCGGCGCTGTTTTGCAGGCGGGAGCGCAATTGGTCTCTCAGCCCACCGACGCCCACGGGACAGAGCCGTTGTCAGTGATGGGGTTTAACCTATCTGGTCAGGGCGCATTTCCCTATGTCGAAAGACGGGTTTCGGCAAATTAAGACCATTACCCGGGCTCGCCCTCGGTAACTCAAGTCGCCCCAACCGCCAAGGCGAGCTCAACCTAAGGGAGATAGCTTTTCCTCCATTACGAGTGCAGATTTACAGTTCTGCACAAGGGTAAAGGAAATTTATTGGGCGGCTGATCGAGCTGGCAGAAGCGTTATGGGCCAAACGACGGTGCTTCAACTTCTTTGGCTGATCGGCCCCTTCGCCATTACCGGCACGGGCGTTTTGCTAACTGCCCGCATGGGTCGCGGCCGGTGGCTGGTTCACATGGCTGTCGTGACCGCGCTGTTTGTTTTTCCCGTCCTTTTTGTGATCCTCCAAGTCAGACTCGACCCGACTACGGCCGAACACCCAGGAGGCGGCGAATATTTCGCAGCTGCCCTGTATTTGCTGAACGCCGCAGTGTGTCTGCCTCTGTATGCTGCTTGGATATTTTATAGGCGGCTGAACCAGCCCTTCGCAAACTGAGCCACGTGTTTCATACCGGCCACGAAAATAGGCTGCGAGATCCGGAACATCCGATCGGGGGCGGTGTTCGCCGGGCTGGCGGCGTTTCTCATCCGTTCGCTGCCCGTCCTGCCCGGACTTCACAACTCCTTGCCGGAGGTGGCAGGACGGGCTCTCCGCAAAATCTGCGACGCGCTGGGACACGCATCCTCGGGTGCTTTGTGTTAGCGACTCTGCTACGCTGGCTCGTGAACCAACTCCAAGCGCGCGGGGGCGAGATGTGGACGTTGCTTGCGGGGATTGCGATCACCTTGTCAGTGTCAACTTTCATTTTTTCGCTGCTGATCTCTACGGCACCGGAAATCGATAGCGACGGAAGAATCGCTTGGGACTGACCAGTCGAGGATCCTCAATGAAAGGCATGCGCAGGCTCATCTTTCGCTAACGTCGGCTTGGCACAATGCTCGCAAGCCTGTCGCTGCCCGTCTCGGTCGCTCGATTTTCCAAATGAAGGTGAGCCGAGGCGGGCTCAAATTTTGTGGCGGAACGTTGTGAGTATCCCGGCTTCAGGATAGCGGCGACGCCCACCGTTGCTGCTCGCTTCGAATGCCGCGCGTCACTCCTTGGCACATGTGGCACTACGGGGCGGGCTTTTCCGAGAGCGGGCCTCCTTTTGGCGAGCCTTTCGCATGACGCGAAATTTTGAGCCACGTCCGAACTGGCCGCCGCCGTGCCCGCAATGCGGAGCTCAGCTTGGGCTTTTGCCGCACACCGATAAGTCAGGCACGTCGATAAAAGGATTTTGGTGCACTGCCTGCGCTCTGAGGTTTACTTGGGACAAAGAGCAGCAACAATTAATCAGCAGTGGTTAGTAACTGATAGAGGTGGGACGGCCGGTTCGATGGGCCGGCCACTCTCACCTTCCACCGGGTCAACTGTTGTCGAAACGACCTAACGGTCCCCGGAACTGCAGTCGGCAAAGCGACCGTAGCCAAGGTCGATTGTGCACGGAGAATAGAAATTCGGCCGATAAGGCCTTCCATATCGATCGAATGACGGGTCCGGCCAAGCGTGATTTCGATAAGCAGTTCGCGGCGGCGGGGACCGATGATGCCTCACCACAGGTTTCTGCCGGATCCTTTTATTCTGTACTCGCTGATGTTTGGAAATTCCATCCGACGCCAACACGAGAGGTGTCATGGCAAGCGGCGACGCGAAAACAGACACCGCCACAAGGCTCTTTACTATCCAGGTCATCGTTGTCTCCGTTCTGTGCTTGATCCGATGTAAGAGCAGAACCTGGATGCGCCATTGTAAAAAGACATGATGGATCAATTCGTAACAACGTTGGGCCGGGTCGCCTGCTGGTCCACTGACCCCAGAATGTACTGTCGCTTACAGACCGGGGGTGGAGGCGCAAAAAAAACGCCCGGCTTCCGGGGGAAGCCAGGCAATCACCAGTCCAGAGGAAAAACTGCCGCCGGACGTGGCGATCTTCGTATCGCTCAGAGCCGCTATTCGGGTGTGACGATGCCGTTCTACAAGTTTAAAAGCCAGCGACGCGCTGCGACCTTTGCTTATGTCGCAGAGCGATCGGGAGAAGGATTGCCAGAAGCGGACCAATGGAAACCGCAGGGCAAAGCCGGCCGTGGCGAGGTCTCCCGTAAGATGCAGGCCGAACAAAAAGCAGGGATATGCGCTTGACGTGGTTTTTGCGACGAACGTGAACGCGCCGGTCCCGCCAGCCCTTGCCGCAAATCGCGCTCGGCCGCAAAGAAGCGACCGACAGCCAGGAAAAGAAAATAGCTGGACTACATCATAAGCTAAAGAAGCGGCTCGGGCGGGCGGCTAAACTGCCCGCGAAGTTGGCCGCGAGCGAATTTCCCTCCGAACCTGCCTCCCGCTTGCGCGGCTTGCGGTCCGGTTCAACCCCCCGCAGATTTCGATCAAGAGTCGTGCGGCAGCGCTCGGAATAGAGTGCCGACCCATGACGCGGCTGCCGGCTTCGGAGCTACAGCATAGTGGCATCAGATTCACCCAGAAGCGGACGCGGTAAGTCCACGGCGGCACCCCGCGGATCCTTGTACCACAATACGGGCAAACCTTGCTTCACACACGTTTGGAGGTTAGGCTTCGGTTTGCAGCGGAACAGGAGGCACCGTGACGGAAAAGAGGCTCCTGAAATTCAGCACACTCTGAACCGATTCATTCCGATATTGAGCAGCAACGGCATACAATCGATAGCCTCAAATCGGACGGACACGTTACGGATGACGCGGAGAAGTATCTTGACGAGCTGCTCGCCTCCGCTCGTGTGATGGGCTCGCCGCTTGATCAGCCCGAATAGTACGCTACCGACGGCTTAAGGCATTCAATAGTTCCAGGGCGAGTTGAAGGAACGTGCGGGAATCGACCGCCCCCTCCTCCAGTTCGCGTCGCCATTCCTTGGCAAACGCTGCGCGATCAGCGTCATAGCCCATTCCGGCTAAAGGCCAGACACCGCTCCGCGTTCCGATCTCGCTAAGAAAAAAACCCGGACGCATTTCGGCGGCCGGGCCTGAGTGGGAAAGAAACCAGCCAGTTCCGGTCACCCCAGCGCTGATAGCAGGACGGTCGGCGTGAAGAAAGAAAGGCCCGCCGGGCTCCGCTCCACAGCCGCGCCGTGGCGGGACGTTTCGCGGTAAAGAGAGGGCCGGCCGCCCCCCACAGGCAACCGGCCGCCGCTTCCATTCTAACCGAGAGCACCACGGACGGTCAGGGATGTTCCGACCGTCGGAACGGAGGTTGGAGCTAGTGATTTAAGACTTCATTACAGGCGGCTGAGCGACCAAGCACCGGCGTAAGCACATGCCTAAGAGGCCTTGGACTGAGGATGAAGACGAGGCATTGAGAAAGGCGGCGGCCGAGGGCGTCAGCCTTCAGCGGCTTGCGGTCCGGTTCAACCGCCCGCAGTTCGATCAAGAATCGTGCGGCAGCGCTCGGAATAGAAATCCGGCCCATGACGCGGTTGCCGGCTTCCGAGATGCAGCATGACGCGATCCGGGTGCAGAAGCGGACCTTGTGAGACGGGCCCGACCTCGGGAACCGTTTGCCGATGGAGAGCTCGCATTTTCGCGATGGGAACGTTGCCGCCGTTCGTTTCGAGTAAGGCCGCCGCGAAGAAAACACCCGTTAACCGCCAAGGCCCAGCGCCGGGATGAAAAAGAGGCCCGCCTGGGAGAAGCCAGATGAGCCTAAAAGTGGCGGATGCTCCGCTATAATCCAGCGAGCAAGCACGTGTTCCATTCCGCCATAAAAAAAAGCCCAGCTGACACCGGGGGGATAATCAGCTGGGCGGCTAAAACTTGGAGAGTTACTCTTGGACCTGCCCCATAAAGCATGTTGAGGCGTGTTTCGTTCCTGCGCTTTTGTATTTTTTCGGTGGCGGGTCTGCGGTTGAGGTTCTCGCTTCTCCGATTTGCCATGCCCATCGGGCAGAGGATACTGCTCCGCATGCCCAGTTTTCGCGCCTATGTCGTCGGCCCCAGTGGGGAATATATCCGGGTCCACGAGATCGCAGAGTTCGATGAGAAACAGGCGATCGCCGCCGCAATAAAGCTGGTAAGAGACTCTGATCTCGCTGTCTGGTGTGGTGATGAGTTTATCGGGACGCTGTCACCTTCCGAGGACAGCACCAATGGTCCGACATTCAAGCGACCTTGTAAGTAGCGGCGGGATTAATGCGGCTTCCCCCTCGACGCCGGGCTCCCCGGCGCTCGCCTGTTTCCCACCGGCCGCCACGGCTCGACCCATGCCTGCTAGGCTACCTCTCAGCTCAATTCGCGGAGCGTGCAGCTATGGACACTATAGACACTGTGCCAGCGATGGATTGCCCGAAGTGCCAAGCAAGGCTGCAAGTGCGAGCCTACTTGCCTCCCACCGACACACTGCCAGCAGTCGCTGGCTATTGGTGCGAGGACTGCCAAAAAGAGACTACTTTGGAAATCGACTAGCGGACTGAAGTCGGCTATGCGCAGCCGGTCGACGGCGTGATCGCCTATGAGAAGCAGATCAGCATTTCTGGCGTTGGCTTCGATATCGGCTGCGGCAACATAGCCGTGCGGCTCGATACGCCCTATGCCGATCCCCGACAGGGTCGGCACGATCATCAAGGACGTGCACAGTACCATTTCGTTCGGCGTCATATCTCCGCAGAGCCCTGCCCGTTCATGACCTTCCGCCCCGTCTGGCGAGCTTCATGGTCGTTGGCCGCAGTGAACGTGAAGTGCGATCGGCCGGGCGGGTCGTCGGAAGCCGGATAGTGTACACGCCACAGCGGCAGCGAGATAAAGATAAGAAACTCACGCGCCACCAAGCCACATTAAGCCCTTATGATTTATGTGCGCCTTAGAGGCTATTCGCATTCGGCCTGTTGACGTAGCGCAACTCACGCAGGACAGGTGTGAAACTTTTACGCTTGAAGGCGGGTTTTAAATGGCGATGACATCAGCCGAGCTCGTAGATTGCGTAAAGCCTTCGCGAGGCCGGGTGGCCTGCACCCGGTTTCGTCTTTTGGCTGATGAGCTCAAGTTTGGCGTGCAGCCAGGATGCCATGTCGGCGATGAGCGGTTTGGTCTTTTGCTGACGGATGTCGCGCCGCTCCTCTGCGGTCCGGCCGCGGATCGTGCTCTCGATGGTGTAGAACTCGGCAATCCGCTCCAGCGCCTCGCTCGCAATTGGCGCGGGGCCGGCGACAGCCAGTTCGTAGAAGCGCCGCCGGACGTGCGCCCAGCAGAAGGCGAGTTCGACTTCACCGCGCTCGGCGAGCGGCCGGTAACCGGCGTAGCCGTCGACCTGGAGGATGCCTTTATACCCGGTCAGATGCGCACTCGGCCGTTCGGCCTTGCGATCCGGGGCGTAGACATAGGTGACGCCCGGTGGGTCGGTCCCGCCCCAAGGCCGGTCGTCGCGGGCATAGGCCCAGAGCTGACCGGTTTTGGTCCGCCCGCGGCCGGGATCCAGCACCGGCGCGGTCGTCTCGTCAGCGAACAGCTTGCTCGATCCTTTCAGCACCGCAAACAGCCGGTCATAGACGGGCCGCAGCGTGAACGCCGCGCGACCGACCCAGTCGGCCAGAGTGGAGCGGTCCAGATTGACGCCCTGGCGGGCATAGATTTGCGCCTGGCGATAGAGCGGTAGATGATCGGCGTACTTGGAGACGAGAACTTGGGCAACGGCGGCGTCGGTCGGCAGCCCGCCTTCGATCAGCCGGGCCGGCGCAGGTGCCTGCACCACCATCTCTTCGCAGGCGCGGCAGCCATACTTCGGACGGCGGACGACCAGAACCCGGAGTTGGGCGGGGACGATGTCCAGCCGCTCGCTCACGTCCTCGCCGATCCGATGCAGCGCGCCCTGGCAGCAGGGGCAGGCTTGAGCTTCAACATCGACTGTTATCTCGATGCGCGGCAGATGCGCCGGCAGCGCGCCCCGGTTCAGCCGGCGCTTGGCAGCCCGCCGCGTGCGGGCCGCCGGGTCGGCTTTGTGAGCGTCTTCCTCGGCGCTCGCAACCGTCTGCTCGACGTCCTCCAGCCCGAGCAAAAGCTGGTCTTCCGGCAGCTTCTCCGCCCTGCGGCCAAAGCGATGCCGCTGCAGCTCCTTGATGATCTGCTCCAGCCGCTCGGCGCGCGCACGTTCCGCAATCAGCATCGCTTTCAGCGTGCCGGGATCGTCGGGAAGCGCGTCCGTGATGGCCGTCATGACGCGAGTGAATCATGCGGCGTCGCAGATGGCGAGCATCTTCGACACCCCGAGTCACAAATGCCGCAGATCAGCTCGCCTCGATCGGTGCCGGCGTGTCGATCGCGTGCACGCGACGCCAGTCGAGCCCTTCCAGCAGGGCCGAGAACTGCGCTGCCGACAATCGGATCACACCGTCCTGCATGTCGGCCAGCAGAACGCGCCATTTTCCAGCCGCTTCGTGAACAGGCACAACCCGGTGCTGTCCCAGAAGATCAGCTTCACCCGATCCGCTCGCTTGGCGCGGAACACGTAAACGGTGCCCGAAAACGGATCGGCCTTCATGTCCTCGCGCACCAGCGCGGCGAGCCCTTCGGCGCCTTTACGGAAGTCCACCGGCTTGGTCGCCACCAGAACCCGGACAGTTCCTGTCGGCCCGATCACGTCGCCCTCTTCAGCGCCGCGATGACTGCCGCCACCATCCCGACGTCCGCGCCACGCCCGATCCGGACGAGACTGCCGCAGATCTCGACCTCGACAACGCCGGACGATTGCTGCGCCACCGCGCTGCCGCTCGCCGGCCGCTCGTCAATCACGGCGGGTACGAAAATCGGCGCCTCGGCCGCACTCGGGCTCGGCGCTTGCCGCGCCTGTCTGCGCCAGGTGAAAACTTGCTGAGGACTCAGCCCATGCCGGCGCGCAATCCGCGACACCACGGCACCCGGCGCGAAACTCTCGTCCACCACGCGCGCCTTTAAATCGTCAGAGAAGCTCCGGCGACGGCCCGATCCGCTGATCACTTCAAGCCGATGCACGGACGCCGTCTCCGGCTCAACCATATCGTCAAGTTTAGACACAAGCCGATCTCCGATTCAGAGATCAACAGTCGCTCTCAGACGCCCGATGGAAAGGTGCCGTCCAGACAGCGCTTACGAGAAACCGTCCTCAACCTGAACAAGACGGCTGGAATGCAGTCGAATTACTGGACTGACTCGGAAAGATGAAGTGGTTAGGAAAGCGCTCGCTAGGACGTCAACGTGCAAGTCTAAAGCACCCTCGGGCGCTATTCATCAAGGCGCGGCAACATAGGAACCAGAAGTGAAAACTTCGCCAAGACGGTGAGAAAACCAAAAGCTACGCCAGCGCTCTGCTTCGTCGAGGACTAACTGCGTGAGCTCAGATAGCCCCTCGATCGCGTCAGTGTGGAGAGCTGCGCGGCTTAGTTGCGTCCAGGAACCGCATGATCGGTGTGACGGTGATGCCGTGGACAACGACGGAAGCGACAATGACAAGCGTCAACGCACTCCACAAGACGCTTTCTGAGCCGAACGTTGCGTGTCCCAAGCCATAAGCCAGATAGTAGATTGAGCCTAGCCCTCGGATGCCGAAAAAACTGATGACCAACCGCTCTGGGATCGGCTCGGGCCTCTTGACCAGGCTCAAGAAGGCGACTGCGGGGCGGACCACAAAGATTGCCATGCCTGCGAAAAGGACCGACCACCACGTTAACTCTTTCAGCAAGCCGCCGGCGGTGATTGCTCCGCCTAACAGCACCAACACAATCGCCATCAACAATCGTTCAAATTGATCCGTAAATTCATGTAGCTTGACGTGAAAATCATGAGCTCGCTCCACAGCGCGAAATGTCACCGCCGCAACGAAAACGGCCAGAAATCCGTAGCCGTGCGCCAGCTCCGTAACACTGTACGCTATTGCGGTAAGTCCAAGCGCAACGAAACCGTCGCCTGTGCGTGACAATCGAGCGCGCTCTGGCAACCGAAATGTGATTGAGGCCAGTGCATATCCTACCACGATTCCGATTATCAGTCCGGCGCCTAACTTCCAAACAACATCCTTCACAAACCATTCGAACAACCAGTCGCGATGAGAGCTAGCAGCCAGCGTCATTGCGATGGCCAAGTTTACGAATGGGAAGGCAAGCCCGTCATTTAAGCCAGCTTCTGAAGTGAGCGCATAACGGACTTCATCCTCCTGCCCCTCTTGCGGTGGGCCGACCTGAACATCGCTCGCCAGAACCGGATCGGTCGGGGCTAATGCCGAGGCAAGGAGAACAGCCGCGGCGACCCCCAATCCCAGCAAACTGTGTCCGAGCAGAGCGAGCAGCAAGATGGTGAAAGGCATGGCAAAAACCAGGAGGCGCCACGTTACCCCGCAGGTTGCCCAAGACAGCGGACGATCCAGCTTCAAACCGGCTCCCATCAGGGAGACGATGACAACTAATTCGGTTATTCGCTCGGTTAACTTCAGCACTTCTTGTGGGTGAGGAATAACTCCCGGAATGCCTGGTATTGCAAAGACCGCAGCGCCGATGCCGAGACAGGCAATGGGCAAGGATAGTGGTAGCGCTCGTAACAACAACGGCAACCAGGCGCACAGCAGAACGAGAATACCGAAGGCCAGAAGAACGGGTATATAGGGGTCCATTCATTTTATCTCTACGCGTTAAGCTCGTGGGACCGTTAGCCAGTGCAGTTTGCTTACACGCGTTGAACTCTTGCCAAGCCGTGGGCGGGAACAACATGGCACAGCCAGCGCTAGGATCTGGACTGCGAAAAGCGTGTTGCTCGTTGTAGCACACGCGACAACTCCTCGACGGCGTACGGTTTTTTGATGAGTTCAAATCCTTGCCGGCCCTCCTCGGCCAATACGTGACTATAGCCCGAGGTAAGCACCACAGGCAGCCCGGGGTAGCGGTGGCGAATCTCCTGACCGAGTTCGACCCCACCCATCCCCGGCATCACGACGTCGGAAAAGACTACGTCGAAGCTTCCTATTTCGGCCAATAACCGAAGCGCTTCGTCGGCAGTCGCGGCCCAGGTCGTCTCGTAACCAAGATCTTGTAGTATCTGGGTGGAGAATTGTCCCACCTCAGCATTGTCCTCTACAACGAGTACCCGGCGCCCGCGACCTTGGTCCTCGAGCAGGTCGACCCGTCGTTCGCCCTCGGCGAGAGGCAGCGGTTCAACGCCTTCAACACGGGGCAGGTAGAGAGTGAAGGTCGTGTCTCTCCCGGCCGTGCTCTCCACTGCCACATCGCCGCCCGACTGCTTGGCAAAGCCAAACACCTGAGACAAGCCAAGCCCGGTGCCTTTTCCCACCTCTTTAGTCGTGTAGAACGGCTCAAAGATATGTCCAAGCCGGTCAGCTGGAATACCGCAGCCTGTATCGGAGACCGACACCGCCACGAAGTGAACCCGCCGAGGCGCTTGCCCGCGGATCGACGGCATATTGGACACTTCCTCAACTCGAATGGTGAGCTTCCCCTCCCCGTTCATTGCATCGCGCGCATTTACGGTCATATTCACGAGCGCAGTCTCGAACTGGCTAGCATCCGCCTCAACTAAACAGCATTGGCAAGCCGTCTCGAATTTTATTTCGATTCGAGACCCTACGATTGTGCGCAGCATGTCAGTGATGGAGCGAATGCGCTGGACGGGATCAAACACCTCAGGCTTGAGGGCCTGGCGCCGGGCAAAGGCAAGAAGCTGGTTCGTGACTTTCGCTGCGCGTTCCACCGTGTCGGCAATGGCGTCCACATAGCGGCGGCGCCGAACCTCAGTGAGGTCTGGCTTGCGCAGAAGGTCCGTTGAGGAGCGTATGATGGTGAGCAGGTTATTGAAGTCGTGGGCCACGCCGCCGGTTAATTGCCCCACGGCCTCGAGCTTCTGAGCCTGCCGCAGCGCATCCTGAGCGCGCTTCAACTCGGTAATGTCGCGGCCTTCAGCCACGAGCCAGATGGGCTCGCCATGGTCGCCTGAGACCGGCTTAAGAGAAAAATCTACCGTGGCGCGAACGTCACCGGCGCCACGCATCTCATGCTCCTCCCGTACAGTCTCGCCTGCGGCTGCACGCTCGATACCGGCTTTTATAGCCGCCTGAAGTTCGGGGTTGCCGCGCATTGGTGCCGCGAGCCAGAACGGCTTGCCTACAATTTCGTGCGGCCCGATCTCACTCCAGCGCAGCGCTGTCTGATTCACCTCAACCACGGTCCCTGCTGGCGTTAGTAGCGCCATGAACTGTAGCGCAGAGTCGAAGATGCCGCGGAAGCGCCGCTGGCTCTCGGCAAGGTCCGCAGTCCGCTCGGCGACACGTTGCTCAAGAGTCTCGTTTAGCTCTCGCAGACGGGCCTCGGCGAGCTTGCGCTCATGAATATCGGCGGATGTTCCGAACCAGCTGGCGATCGCGCCGGTAGCGTCCCGCAAGGGCTCGGCTCGGGCAACGTACCAGCGATAGGCCCCATCGCGTCTGCGATAGCGCATTTCGATTTCGTATGAAGCTCCACGAGCTCTGGCCCGCTCCCAGGCAGCAGCTGTCCGCTCGACGTCGTCAGGATGCAGTGCTTGCGCCCAGCCGTCCGGCAGCGCCTCATCGATTGTCTGTCCAGTATATTCGTACCAACGGTCATTGAGGTATTGGATATGCCCGTCCGGCGTAGCAAACCAGACGAATGCTGGCACGGCATTTGTGATCGTGCGCAACCGCGCCTCGCTCTCACCCAGTCGACCCTCTATTTCGCGCCTGTCGTCGATGTCGAACACCGAGCCGACGAAGCCCAGGAAAGTCCCCGCCTCGTCAAAACGGGGGGACGCCGCATCAATTGCCCAGCGGTACACACCATCGGCCCGTCGCAGACGGTACTCAAGCCGAAATGCTTCCCGCTTGGCATTGGCGTTTAAAAATGTCTCACCCGACCAGCCGCGATCTTCTGGATGCACTGCGTCGAGCCAGCCGAAGCCCTCTGCTTTGTCCGGGGTCTGGCCGGTGAACTCGTACCAACGCGCGTTGAGATAGGTGCAAGCGCCGCTCGGATCTGTGACCCAGGTCATAACAGGCGCGTTATCAGCCATGTTACGAAAGCGTGCCTCACTTTCGCGTAAGAGCCGTTCCGCTAAGACATTTGCGGTGGTCTCCGTGCAAGCACAATACATGCCTGCGACCTTTCCGCTCTCATCGCGTACTGGAGAGTAAGAGAAGGTGAACCACGTGTCTTCGTCGTAGCCGCGACGATTCATCCTAAGCGGCAAGTTTTCCCGGTAGATTGCTTCGCCCGACATAGCGGCTTCAATCAATGGCAAAATGTCGGGCCAAATCTCGGACCAAATGTCGAAGAAGCGCTTGCCCAAGGCCTGCGGGTGCTTGGCGCCGAGGATATCGGCATAGGCATCATTATAGAGAAACCCGAGTTCCTCACCCCATGCTACGAACATGGGAAACTTGGAATTGAGCAAAAGCCCGACCACTGATCTCAAAGACTGCGGCCACAATTCTGGAGGGCCGAGCGGCGAATCGGACCAGTCGTGAGCGCGCATAAGTGCGCCGACATCCCCGCCGCCGCTGAGGAAAGAAGGTTGTTCGACGGCGCTTGCTCCTTTGGACACCCGACCTATTCCCTCACGCGGTCAAGCGCCCGAAGCGGGCGTTTTTGGGGAAATACTCAGTTTGATCGACCAGAACGCGTTGATTAGCGGCGAGTTCCCTCCAACGGGAACAGGGTTGTCGAACCAACACGTGAGGTTACGCTCTGCCTTTTCCGGAACGTGCCGGAGCGGAGATCATGGAGATGTCTCAGAGCGGACGAGCCGCAAAATGGGCCAAACCCCTTTTATGAGGACCGGAGAAGCAACACCAAGGCCGACATCGTGGTGCGCAAGCACGCTTACAGATTATCGCTGCCTGCTCGATGGCTTAATGAAGAGGAGCTACGCGGAGGTCGCAAGCGCTGCGGACATCGTTGCTTTCGCTCCGATGCTACAGTTTTCGGTCTTACCGTCGGCGCGGCCGAACGGAGATTTGCCCTAAAATGTTCGGGATTTCCTCTGGAATTTCTCGCGCCAGAAAACCCACCGGGCCCATACGTTTTGCAAGACGCTGTCCTGCCTCGGCATGAACATATACAGCCCAGCAAGCAGCGCGATCCGCACATGCTCCGCGCGCTAGCAATCCAGCAGTAATTCCAGCGAGGGTATCACCCGACCCCGATGTTCCAAGACCGATGCACCCGTGGTCACAAATCCAAATATCGCCGTCTGGATTGGCTACGTGGGTAACAGCCCCTTTTAGAACAATCGTTGCCCCGATGCTGGCCGATACTTGTTGTGCGATTGCTGAGGGCT